>Ga0111538_10000420_pt1 | contig 55861 bp, 42 predicted proteins | sample SoiMethybrSBSTD1_FD_79669 | JGI IMG/M metagenome (GOLD analysis project Ga0111538, IMG submission 79669) | Bulk soil microbial communities from a Populus tree surrounding site in Tennessee, USA - Soil MetaG P. TD hybrid SBSTD1 (version 2)... | ecosystem: Environmental > Terrestrial > Soil >... | reverse complement strand
TGGGAGAAAGCCGCGCCTGATGGCGCGGCGCATCCTGTCCGAGATCCTGCAGCCGCGCGCGGAGGAGACGTTCCACCTCGTGTGGGACGAAATCCGCCGCGCCGGGTACGAGAAATCGCTGAACTCCGGGATCGTCCTGACCGGAGGCGGCTCGATCCTCGAAGGGATGCCCGAGATCGCCGAGCAGATCTTCGACCTGCCGATCCGGCGGGGCTGTCCCGTTGGTGTCGGCGGGCTCGCCGACCACGTGAACAGCCCGGTGTTTGCCACCGCGGTCGGCGTCGTCTTGTATGCGCACCGCAACCGCGCGCCGGAACCGTCACGGGCCGGCGCCGGCGCTTTCAGCCGCGTAGCCGGACGTCTGCGCGGAATCTTCAAGGAATTCTTCTGAACACAGCCAACGGGAGGCGCACATGAAAGAGGCGGAGAAGCTGCGACTGACGCTCGATCCGGAGGGCCGGCGCGCGGCCAACATCAAGGTGATTGGCGTGGGCGGCGGCGGCAGCAACGCCGTGAACCGGATGGTCGAAGTGGGCCTCGGCGGCGTGGAGTTCATCGTCGCCAACACCGACGTGCAGGCGCTCGACTACAACAAGGCCGGCGTCAAGGTGCAAATCGGCAACAAGCTGACGAAGGGTCTCGGCGCCGGCGCCGATCCGAACATCGGCCGGCAGGCGGCGCTCGAGGACACCGACTCGATTATCCAGGCGCTCTCCGGTGCCGACATGATCTTCGTCACCACCGGTCTCGGCGGCGGCACCGGAACGGGGGCGGCTCCGGTGATCGCCAGCCTGGCCAGCGAGCTCGGGGCACTGACGATTGCGGTCGTGACCAAGCCGTTCAAGTTCGAGGGCAAGAAGCGCGCGATTCAGGCGGAGGCGGGGCTCGACGCGTTGCGCGAGTGCGTCGATACGGTGATCACGATCCCCAACGAGCGGCTGCTCTCGATCATCGATCGCCAGACGTCGCTCAACCAGGCGTTTACGCTGGCCGACGACGTGCTGCGGCAGGCCATTCAAGGCATTTCCGATCTGATTCTCGTGCCGGGGATCATCAACCTCGACTTCGCCGACGTCAAAACGATCATGTCGGGCATGGGTGTGGCGATGATGGGCACCGGCGTGTCAGAAGGCGAAAGCCGCGCGATGATCGCCGCGCAGAAGGCGGTGTCGAGCCCGCTGCTCGAAGACGGATCGGTCAACGGCGCGCGCGGGGTGATCATCAACGTCACTGGCGGTCCCGACATGTCGTTGATGGAAGTGAACGAAGCGTCGTGCGTCATTCAGGAGGCAGCGCACGAAGACGCCAACATCATCTTCGGCGCCGTCGTCGATCCGAACCTGAAAGGCAAAGTGAAGATCACCGTCATCGCCACCGGCTTCGAAAAGGCACAGAGCACGCGCGCCGTTCCGGCGGCGGCGTTGCAGACCCCGGTCGATCTGTCGAACTACACGACGCACTTCAACGCCGCCCAGACCACGGCGCCGGCCCCACCGCCGGTGGCCGACACGCCGACGGCGCAGCCGGCAATGAGCTTTGCCTCGTCGCTGACGGTAAACCGCCGTCCGCCGATCGAGCTGAACCTGCCGCTGGCGGCGGCTGGCGGGGTCGCGTCCGGCGAGCACGGCGTCGAGATGGATTCGCCGCTCGACGTGCCGGCGTTCCTGCGCCGGCAGAGCTGAAGGACTGCAGGTCCGGCGGGTCCGCCTTCGCTGAGAGTTTTCTCCGGCGGAACCCGCCCCACGCGGTCCGAAGGCTGCGACGGAACCTGCCCGACGCAGTCGGGCAGCTCGGGCGGACTCGCTCGATACCGGCTGTACACTAGGTACACCCACGGCCAACGGGAACGGCGCCGTCGCAACACCAGCTCCCGTACGACTGGCCGTCTCCCCGGCTCAGCAACCATGGCAAAGGCGAACCATCAGACGCAGCGCGAGCGTGCCCTCGAACTCCTGGCGAGGGAAGTCGGATACGTCCGCAAGCCGCACGGTGGAAAGCTGCGCGTGGCGCTCGCCTTCCCGAACACCTACTTCGTGGGGATGTCCAACCTCGGGTTTCAGACGGTCTACAAGCTGTTCAACCAGGAGCCCGACATTGTCTGCGAGCGGTTCTTCCTGCCGCCGAAGACGGAGCTCGCCGCACAGGTCGCTGCCGGTGCGCCGCTGATTACGCTCGAATCGCAAACTCGCGTTCGCGACTTCGACGTCGTCGCGTTTTCGGTGTCGTTCGAATGGGACTACACCAACGTGCTCACGCTGCTGCGGCTGGCAGGTATCCCCGTGCGAACGGGCGAACGGACGCATCACGACCCGCTCGTCATGATTGGCGGCGCCGTGACCTTCGTGAATCCTGAGCCGCTGGCGCCGTTCGCCGACGTGATCGCAGCGGGCGAGGGCGAGGCGCTGATTCCGTCGCTCGTGAGGGCGTTCAAGGAAGCGACGGATCGGGACGATCTCCTGCGGCGGCTGGTAACGGAACGCGGTTATTACGTGCCCTCGTTCTACGACGTGCAGTACACCGGGGACGGCTCGATCGCCGCGTTTACGCCGCGGCCGGAGACGGGAGCGCCGCTGGTGGTGAAGAAGGCGGCGCTCAAGACAACCGAAGCGGTCGACCCACCGGCGACGACGATCTTCACGCCCGACACCGAGTTCGGCTCGCGCTTCCTCGTCGAAGTCGTGCGCGGCTGCGCCAACCTGTGCCGCTTCTGCTGGGCCGGCTACAACTACCTGCCCGTGCGCGCATTCCCGAAAGACCGAATTCTGGCGCTGGCCGACCGCGCCAAGCCGTATTCGAACCGCGCCGGCCTGGTATCGATCGCGTTGTGCGACCATCCCGACATCGAGGAGATCCTCACCGCGCTCGTCGACAAGGGCTACGCCATCAGCCCGGCGTCGCTGCGCCTCGACGACCTGACACCGACGATCCTCGACCTGCTCCGGCGCAGCGGTGAGCGCACCATCACCATCGCGCCAGAAACCGGATCCGACCGGCTGCGGCGGGTCATCAACAAGACAGTCACCAACGACGAGATCCTGAACGCCGCGGAAATGATCTTTGCAGCCGGCTTCGACAACCTGAAGCTGTACTTCATGATCGGCCTGCCGACCGAGACCGAAGACGATCTGATCGCCATCCGCGATCTCACGCTGCAGCTGCGCGACATCATGCTGACGCACGCGCGCACGCGCGGACAGATTGGCCGGATCGTCGGCAGTGTCAACCCGCTGGTTCCCAAGCCTGGCACGGCGTATCAGTGGCTGCCGATGACCGACGACCGTGCCATCGAGCGCAAGATCAGAGACATGCGTACTCTCATGGCCGGCATCGACAACGTCTACTTCAATATCAAGTCTGAGCGGCATTCCTTCTACCAGGCGCTGTTGTCACTCGGCGACCGGCGCGTGGCCCCGGCGATCGAGGCGGCGGAGCGCAACGGCGGCAACTGGCGCGCCGCAGTCGCCGAGTCGGGTGTTGACGCCGACTTTTATGTGTTCCGCGATCGCTCCAACGACGCCGTGCTGCCCTGGGACATCATCGACGGCGGCATGAAGGACGCATTCTTCCGCAGCGAATTCGAGAAAGGACTCCGGGAGGAGTGGACGCTGCCGCCGAAGCGGCAGAAAGAAAACGCCCGACTCCTCACGGTGCTTCAATAGTTCACGGGGCGACCGCCGTCTTCTCTTCAAACTCGGCGTAGGCCTGAAGAATCAGCTCGCGAAGCCGGTCCTGCGTCGCCGGGTCTCCGCTGCTCGGACGCAGCAGCGCGAAGGAGCGCCGCTCGCCCGCCACCGTGTACTGGCGCGCGGGAAAAGTGACGTTGCGACCGTTACCGGTACGACGTTCCCAGACAGTGAACCCAATCAGCTTGAGGCCGTCGAGGACCCCTTCGGTAAAGTGCAGTTCCGCTTCGGCGAGTTTGCCTGGCAGAGGGTTCTTGTCGGAATGAATGATTTTGACGACCACGGGCTTCCTCCACGGCTTGCCTACCCAAGCTCGAAGACGTAAGGCAGACGGCTTGTCCCGTCTGGCGCGGCAAAGCGCGAAGGCGGGCTGGCGCAATCTGTTGAGGCAAACGAACGGCCGTTCGGACCGTGCGCGCTTCGGCGCTGCAAATGGCGCAGGCACGGCACTTAGGGACGCGAAGAAGGCGTATGCCGCGAGAGGTCGACGAAGGTGGTAACGGTCGTTCCACGGATTGCTTCCGCCTCAAGGCGGACGCCACGGATCACTTGATGAGGAGCACGTGCGCGATGGCGAGGTCCTGTGAGTGCGTGAGCGTCAGCAGCGCGCCGGTCGCGCCGAGTTCGGCCATCCGCGCCGCGGCGCCGTCGTGGAAGCGAAGCTGCGGCGGACCATGGCGGCGGACCACTTCGATGCCTGTCCAGAACACACCGCGGGAATGGCCGGTGCCGAGCGCCTTCATCGCCGCTTCCTTCGCCGCGAACCGGGCGGCGAAGGACGACGCGAAGTCACGACGACGGCGGCAATAGTCGATTTCACCGGCGGTGAAGACGCGGCCGACGAAACGGTCTCCCCATCGGTCGATCGACTCGGCGATGCGACGGATTTCCGTTGCGTCGATACCAACGCCCACAATATCCATGCATTCCAATCCTATATGACCCTTCCGGCCCTACCTGAATCGTTCTACTGGACAGCCGAATCCTGGGGCGTCGCATTGCGGTGTCGTCCGCTCGATGCGCTCGCTCCGCACCTCTTCACCACTCGTAGCCTGGATTTGTCTACACCCGCAGCTCATGCCGATCTCGCGCGCGCCGTCGGCGCCGAACGCCTGCTGACGCTGACGCAGGTGCACGAGGCATCGGTCTACGTGGTGCGCCAAGGAGTCGAGCTGCCAGCGTCACGGCCGTCTGCTGACATTGCTGTTTCGGATGATCCAGGTGTGGCGGTCGCCGTTCGCGCGGCAGACTGTGTCCCGATCCTGATGGCGGACCGGCACGGCCGTGCGGTGGCGGCGGTGCACGCCGGCTGGCGAGGCACGATGGCGCGCGCGGCGGTCGCCGCAGTCGACACGATGGGTCGCGAGTTCGGCACGACGCCCAGTGACATCGTCGCGGCGATCGGACCGAGCATCGGTCCATGCTGCTATCAGGTGGGATCGGAGCTCGTCGACGCGTTCGCCGCCGCCGGCCACGAGCGGCATCTGATCGAGCGCTGGTTCGCGACGCCTCCGCCTCCGCGCGGATCATCGCAACGTCCGCCGCTGCGGTTGAATGTCGCCGGCGCGAACCGGGATCAGCTCGTTCTTGCGGGCGTGCCGGAAGGGCAGATCCACGACGTCGGTTTATGCACGGCGATGCATCTGGATCTGTTGACGTCGTACCGTGCGGAGAAGGAAAACGCCGGCAGGATCGCGGGCGTCATCCTACGCAGATGAGGCAGCCTCATCCATCGCTTCGTTGGCAAGTCGATCGGCGTCCTTGTTGAATTCCCGCCGCACGTGCTCGAACGTCACCCGGCCGACCCGGCGCGCGAGACGGCACGCCTCTTCGTAGAGCGGTTGCAGTCCCGGGTTCTTGACGCGGTACTGCCCCTTCATCTGTTTGACGAGCAGCTCTGAGTCCGAACGGATGTGCAGCGTCGTGATGTCGTTGGCGGTGGCCCAGCGAAGCGCCGCGAGCAGACCGCTGTACTCGGCGACATTGTTCGTGGCGAGCGGCAACGCCTCCTTCAACTCGACGACGGAGGCGTCAGCGCGCTCGATGCGGACACCATAGCCGGCGGGGCCAGGATTGCCGCGCGAGCCACCGTCGATGTTGGCTGTCGCAGTCCCGCCCGGCGCAGGATCGAACAGCGAGCCCTGGGTCAACCTCTCGACTCCGAGCGGACTAGCGGACCACCACGCCTTCCGTGGGCGGTGGCGGGGGAACGTAGTAGAGGATGCGGTGGCAGCTGTCGCACTGCACGATGCTGTCGTTGTGCCGCACCTGCTGGAAGACCTGCGGGCGCAGCCGAACGTGGCAGACCGAGCAGAGGCCATCGCGCGTGGCCACGGTGACGGCGATGCCCTTGCGCGCCCGCGCCACCTGGTCGAAGGTGGCGAGCAGGCGCGGGTCGATCTCCGCGATGAGAGCGGCGCGAGCCTCGGTCGCCGTTTTGAGGGCCGATTCGAGAGCAATGAGCTCGTCGCCGAGCTGCTGCTTGGCCGCCTCGATTTCCCGGCGGCGGGCGGCGAACACCGCCTCCGCCTGCTTCACGTCAGCGGCAATGACGTCTGCTGCCACCATCTGCTCGATGACCTTTTCTTCGACGATGCCGAGGTCGTGCTGCGCCGTCTCGATCTCGTGCCCGAGCGCCTGGTACTCGCGGTTCGTCTTGACCGCCGCCTGCTGGTCTTTGAATTTGGAGAGACGGCCCTGATAGAGCGCAACGTCTTTGTCGAGGGCGCGTCGCGCTTCCTGGTTGTCCTTCAGGCGATTCCTGGCCGACTCGAGTACCTGGGTAGCCGCGGCGAGCTGCGCGTCCGCCTCCGCCAGGCGTTGCGGGTGGGCGGCGATGCGGGTTTTGGCGTCGGCAATCGCGCTTTCCAGACGCTGGAGCTCGACGAGGCGCTGGAGGTCGGGGGACATCAGGAATGCGGGATGCAGAATGCAGAATGCAGAATGCAGGTATTAGGGGAAATGCAAAATGCAAAATGCAAAATGCAAAAAGAAGGTGCCAGTATCACTTCAGTGTTTGCATTCTGCATTTTGCATTTTGCATTACAGCCAACATTGAATGGGCCCGCCAGGATTCGAACCTGGGACCAACCGATTATGAGCCGGCCGCTCTAACCGCTGAGCTACGGGCCCGCCTTCGCCGCTTTGCGGCTACGGCGGGCAAGCCCGCCGAACTTTTCCCGCCACGCTGCTACTAGGTACGTCCCTCGAGGAACGCTTTCAGCTTACGCGAGCGCGAGGGGTGACGCAGCTTGCGGAGCGCCTTGGCTTCGATCTGCCGGATGCGCTCACGCGTGACGGCGAAGTTCTGTCCGACTTCTTCGAGCGTGTGTTCGCTGCCGTCGCCGACGCCGAACCGCATCTTGATGACCTTCTCCTCGCGCGGCGTCAGCGTCTTCAGCACCGCTTCGGTCTGTTCCTTCAGGTTCAGATTGATGACCGCTTCCGCCGGCGAGACGATGTTGCGGTCCTCGATGAAGTCGCCAAGATGCGAATCCTCCTCTTCGCCGATCGGCGTCTCCAGCGAGATCGGCTCCTGCGCGATTTTCAGCACCTTGCGGACCTTGGCCACTGGAATGTCCATACGCTTGGCGATCTCTTCCGAGGTCGGCTCGCGGCCCAGCTCCTGAACGAGCGCGCGCGACGTGCGAATGAGCTTGTTGATCGTCTCGATCATGTGCACCGGAATGCGGATCGTGCGCGCCTGATCGGCGATGGCGCGGGTGATCGCCTGACGGATCCACCACGTGGCATAGGTCGAAAACTTGTAGCCGCGGCGGTACTCGAACTTGTCCACCGCCTTCATCAGACCGATGTTTCCCTCCTGAATCAGGTCGAGGAACTGCAGGCCGCGGTTGGTGTACTTCTTCGCGATCGAGACGACGAGACGGAGGTTCGCTTCGACGAGCTCCTTTTTGGCGATCTCGGCCTGCCACTCGCCGCGGCCGATAACGTCGATGGTCCGGCGGAGACGCTCGGGCGTCTCTTCCAGGTCGTCGATCATCTGCTTGACCTGCAGACGGATGTCCTTCTGCCGCTTCAGCAGGTTCTTCTTCTCTTCTTCCCTCAGTTTTGGCGCTTTGGCCTTGGCGGCGAGCTTCGGGTTCAACTGCCGATCGACCGCCTCCAGCTCGCGCTGCACGCGCTGCACGGAGTCGACCGAATCCTTGACCTCTTCGACCAGGCGGCGCTTGATCGTCTCGGTGAACTCGATGTCGCGGATGCGGCGCGAGACTTCGATCCAGGCGCGCAGCGCGCGGAAGCGGACGCGACGGAACTTGCGCTTGTCCTTCTTCGGCGTAATGGCGACCTTCTCGAGCGCCTTGCCGTAATTGACGCGCGCCTTGCGCACCTGCTCGATCTGCCCGAGCACCTCGGCGGCGCGCTCCTGGATGACCTCGTCGGTGATTTCCTCGTCGCTGAAGATGACCAGCTCGCGAATCGTGCGCTCGCCGGCGCGCAGCTGATCACCCATGATCAGAATGCGCTTGGCGATGGTCGGCGTCCGCGAGATGGACTTGATGACCGCCAGCTTGCCCCGCTCGATGCGCTTGGCGATGGCCACTTCGCCCTCGCGCGTGAGCAGCGGCACGGTGCCCATCTCGCGCAGGTACATGCGGACCGGATCGTTCGTCTTGTCGAGGGCGCCGGGTGTGAGATCGAGCTCGGGACCGTCTTCCGAGCCGTCGCGATCGAAGTCCTTGTCGGCACGGTACGCCTTGTCGGAATCGACGACTTCGATGCCGGCGCTGCCGAAGGCATTGAACAGGTCATCGAGGTCTTCGGAGGAGGTGATCTCCGAGGGGAGCATCTCGTTCACCTCGTCGTAGAGCAGGTACCCCTTCTCCTTGCCGACGGCAATCAGCTGGCGTACTTCGTCGTATTTTTCTTCGATCGACAAGGTCTTTCCTCCGAACCTGTAACTGCAGGCCGACCTCACGGTCGGCCTCTGCTAAATAAGTGCGTCCATCTGCTGCAGCAGGTCGCGCTTCCGCATCAGCAAGGCATTGATCTCGTCGGCGTGCTCCACGGCGCCCCGTTCCTGCAGCCGGTCTATCTCGCTTTGAATTGCCGCGCGCTCGCGCTCGCAGCGCAATCGCCTGATCACCTGTACACACCCCGCCGCGTCGTGGACATGAGGCTCCCGTTCGCTGGCGATGGCGGTGACCAGGTTGGCCTCTGCCATAGTTAGACGCTCGAGTAGCGCGGCTGGAGAGAAACCCCTATCTTCGTTCAGTTTCCGCGCAAGATCCAGCACCGATCGGGCTCCCAGACCGTCGAAATCCTCTGCCTCGAGCGCTTCCAGGGCGTCGAGCGCCGGCTGTGGATTGTGAATGAGCAGCCAAATCAAGCCCTTTTCCGCCTTGGTGACCTGCCCGAAGCTCGGCAGCTGTCTGGCCGTGAACGTCGTCTGCTTCTGTGCAACCGCCCGGCGGATCTCGGCGCGGACAACATCTTCGGTGACGCGGGCCTTGTGCGCCAGTCGGTCCGCAAAGCGGTCGCGGAGAGCCACGTCGGGGATGCGTCCCGCGACGGGCAGCATCTCATTGAGGAATTTCACGCGCCCTTCGTCCGTATTCAGGTTGTGCCCGGCCGCTGCGCGGTCGAGCAGGTACTCCAAATACGGCTGCGAGTGGCGCAATCGTTCACCGTAGGCCGCCCCGCCGTGTCGCCGGACGAAAACATCCGGGTCTTCACCCGCCGGCAGGATGGCAACGTTCACATCAAATCCTTCGGCCACCAGCATTTCGCACGATTTCGCAGCGGCACCCTGACCGGCGGTGTCAGGGTCGAAGCTCAGCACGACGCGGCTCGTGAACCGCCGGAGCTGCTGCGCCTGTGCAGGCGTCAACGCCGTTCCGCACGAGGCGACCACTCCCTGCGCACCGGCCTGGTAGACCTGGGCGAAGTCGAAGTAGCCCTCGACCAGAATCGCGAACCGCCCTTCCCGGATCGCGTTCTTGGACAGATTGAGACCGTAGAGGGTTCGGCCCTTGGAGTAAATCGGCGTTTCCGGGGAGTTCAGGTATTTCGGCTGCTGGTCGGCGTCCACCGCACGGCCACCGAACGCGATGACCGCACCCGTATCGCGGCAGATGGGGATCATCAGGCGGTTGCGGAAGCGGTCGATCGTCGAGCCGTCCTCGCGCTGCGAGAGGAGTCCGGCGCGGAGCAGAGCAGCTTCCGTGAACCCCTGCTTCATCAGCAAGCGCTTCAGCGCGTCGCGCGCCGGCGGCGCAAAGCCCAGACCGATTGCCTCGCTCGTTGCCGGCGCCACATCGCGCGAGGCGATCTGGGCTCTGATACGCGTTCCGGCAGGCGAGGCGAGCTGGTCGCGGAACCACGCGGCTGCGGCCTCGTGAATCTTCAGCAGCGTCTCACGCTCCGCCGTGCTCGCCCGCTGCTCGTCGCTCTGTTCCAGCTCGGGCAGCGCCATGCCGAAACGCTGCGCCAGCTGCTTGACCGCGTCGGTGAACCCGACCTTCTCGTGCAGCTCGAGGAACTTGATCACGTCGCCGCCGACGCCGCAGCCGAAGCAGTGAAAAAACCCCTTTTCGCGGTTGACCTGAAACGAAGGCGTCTTCTCGCCGTGGAAGGGACAGAGCCCTTTATAGGTGGCGCCCGCTTTTTTCAGCGACACGTAGTCCTGAATCACCACGACGATATCGGCCTGGTGTTTCAGGTCGTCGATGAAGCGCTGAGGGAATAAAGCCACGGGGAAATTCAAAATGCAAAATGCAAAATGCAAAATGCAAAACGGAGAGATACGAACCTGTCTTTTTGAATTTTGAATTTTGAATTTTGCATTAGTCCTTCAATGCAACGACAGTCGCCCCGCCCCCGCCCTGGTTCTGCGGGGCCGTGTCGAAATTCGCTACCAGCGGGTGATCCTTGAGGAACGCGGCAATCGCGCGCCGCAGCTGGCCGGTGCCGTGCCCGTGAACGATTCGCAGCTCGCGGAGATCGGTCGTCAGCGCTTCATCGAGGAACTTTTCGAGCCTGGTCAGTGCCTCGTCGACCGTGTTGCCGATGACATTCAGCTCGGTCAGCGAACCGGCACGCGGCTGCAGGGTGACGTTGACGTGAACGGCGGGTCGGGCGGCGGGGCCGCCTGCGACGGCACTCGACCCTCCGGCGGACCCCGCCCGACGGGAATCGCTGTAGGCCTGGTCCCGCTCAGCGAAGCGCCCGGCGGACCCGGCAACTCTCAAGTCCGTCAACGCAGCGCGGAGCCGTTTGCCGCGGACGTCCACTTCCGCGCGCTTGCCGTGCAGTTCCACCACGACGCCTTCCAGCCCGAGCGCGCCGACGGTCACGCGCGACCCGACAGTCACCTGCTGAGGTGCGCTGTCCGGGAGGTTCGTCGTCGAACCGATGGCTCCATCCTTCAGACGCGCGACGACGTCATCGAGTGCCGCACGTGCGTCGGCGCGTGCGGCACCGGTCTCGCCCGTGTTGATGCCGGCGGCGCGCGTCTTCTCGCCGGAGCGCAGACGCACCGCTGCCTGCTGCGACAGTTCGGCGGCCCTGGCCTTGAGGCCGTCAATCACCGTATCGATCTCGCGCCGGGCCGCACGAACCTGCTCCTCGAGCCGCGAGTCGAGCCGCTTGCGGAACGCGTCCTCACGATCGCGCACCGCCGCCTCGCGTGCGCGCAGCTTCCGTTCTGCCTCGGCGACGGCGAGGCGTTCGGCCGTCGCCTGTCTGCGCTCACGCTCCAGCGTGCGGAGGTCGTCGTCCACGCGCGCCAGATGGTCGGCGAGCTGCTTCTCCCGTTCGCTGAGGTTCTGCCGAGCCGCGGATACGACGCCGGCAGGCATTCCCAGACGCGCGGCAATCTCGATCGCCAGGCTGCGTCCAGGCGATCCGTACAACAGACGGTAGGTCGGGGCGAAGTTCTCGGGATTGAATCCGAACGCCGCGCTGACGACGCCCTCGGTGGTCGAGGCGTAGGACCTCAGCGAGTCGTAATGCGTGGTCGCGATCAGGTGGGCGCCGCGCTGGCGGAAGTGATCGATCACCGCCGTGCCCAGGGCGCCACCTTCCGCGGGGTCCGTGCCGGCGCCAACCTCGTCGAGCAGAACCAGCGACGGCAGCGTCATCGTGCGGTCCATGGACACGACGTTGGTGATGTGAGCGGAAAATGTGCTGAGACTCGCGGAGATCGACTGCTCGTCTCCGATGTCGGCAAAGACTGACTGGAACACCGGCAGCTTCGAGCCTTTGTCCGCCGGCACGTGCAGGCCCGATTGCGCCATCGCTGTCAGTAGTCCGGCAGTCTTGAGGGCGACGGTCTTCCCGCCGGTGTTGGGTCCGGTGATGACGAGGATGCGCGCTGGCGGCGTCAGCAGGATGTCGACGGGAACGGGATCGATCCCGTCGCCCTGCCGGCCGTCCTCGAGCCGCTCGTTGACTCTCTTCATCAGCAATGGATGGCGCGCCCCCCGTAGCTCGAAGCTGCCGTCCGCGGCGATCACGGGCTCCACGCTCTCCGTCATCAGCGAAAAACGCGCACGCGCTTGGAGCGTGTCCAACTCGGTGGCGACGTCGAGGGTGCAGCTGAGGTCGTCCGGGCGGTCTCTGAACTGATCCGTCAGCGTCAGGAGAATCCGCCGGACCTCCTCTGCTTCCTGCTCTTCGAGCGCAACGATCTCGTTGTTGATCTCGACAGTCTCCATCGGCTCGACGAAGAGGCTGGCGCCGCTGGCCGAGCCGCCGTGAACAATTCCGGGGATCGCGCCGCGATGTTCTGCGCGCACCATCAGGACGTGCCGTCCGTTGCGGTCCGTGACTACCTGTTCCTGCAGATACTTCGAGGTCTCGCGTCCGCGCAGAAACGAATCGAGCGTGGTCCGCAGCTTCGTCTTCTGTCGACGCAGACGCTCGCGCAGCGAGGCCAGTGTCGGGGTGGCGTGGTCGGCAACCTCGCCGGACGGTTCGATCTTCCGGCGGACGTCGGCGATCTCCTGCCTGAACGAGGCCACGCTCTGCACGAGCGCGAGGAGGAGCGGAAACTCTCCGCTGAGCGCCCGGATGGCATTGCGCGTCTGGTCGATCGATTCGAGGTAGTCGGCGAGGCCGAGCAGTCGCAGCGGCTCGAGCGCCCGTCCTTCAACGGCCAGTGCGATGAGGATCGCGTCGAGATCGGACGGCGACCGCAAGGGAAATCCAGGATGGTCGGCGAGAAATCGCGTCCCCTCGCTGGTCGCCCGCTGCGCGCGGGCGACGGCAGCACCGTCAGTCATCGGCGCGAGGTGTGCCAGCCGCTCACGGCCCGTCGAGGTGACGGCGAGACCGGTGACGACCGAAACGATCCGGTCGAATTCAAGGGCCCGTAGGGCGCCTGCCTGCATTGGTGAAAAATCTGGCTTAGGAAGAGCGTGCGGCGACCCGTCAGTTTAACAAAGATGGTTGATCGCGCTGGCGACGCACGCAGCACCGAACCCATTGTCAATGTTCACCACGGCGACCCCGTTGGCACAACTGTTCAGCATGCCAAGCAGGGCCGCTATTCCGCCGAAGCTGGCGCCATAACCGATGCTCGTTGGCACCGCAATCACGGGCGTCCGAATGAGACCGGCGACGACGCTCGGCAGCGCTCCTTCCATGCCGGCGACGACGATTACGACGCGGGCGGATTCGAGGCGTGGCCGCTCCTGCAGCAGCCGATGGATTCCAGCGACTCCGACGTCGTACAGACGATCGACCGTGTTGCCCATGACGTCGGCCGTGATGGCCGCCTCCTCGGCGACGGGCAGGTCCGACGTGCCCGCGCACGCCACCAGCACGGTGCCGACGCCGCTCGGCGCGGCGGACTGCTTCAGCGTGATGATGCGCGCCTGCTCGTGGTAATCGCAGCCGGCGGCGACGACCCGCACCGCTTCATACGCGTCACGGGTGGCGCGGGTGACCAGCAGTGTCTGGCCGCGCGCAACGATCCGTTCGGCGATGGCCGCGATCTGCGCCGGTGTTTTGCCGATGCCGAGGATGACCTCCGGAAAGCCCTGACGAAGTTCCCTGTGCGTATCGACGCGGGCGAACCCGAGGTCTTCGAACGGCGCCGCGCGAAGGGCGGCAAGAATTTGCGCGGAGGCACGTTCCGTGGCGACCGCGCCGCGGCGCACGTCGTCGAGCAGTCGTTGCAGGTCGTCGTGGTTCATCGCATATAATCCGGGTTTGTGCTGATTGCACCGGCCTGTACAGAGCTGAGTCGGATCCACCGCCCTGAACTGCGTCGAGTGGCGCACGCATGACGACCGGCGAAACTCTCATCCTCGCGACCTATTTTTTCGTTCTCGTCATTCTCGCGGTCTACGGGTGGCACCGCTACTACCTCGTCTATCTGTACATGAAGAACAAGGACCGGCACCCGGAGCCTGCCGGCCTCGACCAGTTGCCGCGCGTCACCGTCCAGCTTCCGATCTACAACGAAATGTATGTTGCGGACCGGCTGATCGACGCGGTCTGCCAGCTCGATTACCCGCGGGACCTGCTCGAAATCCAGGTCCTGGACGACTCCACGGACGAGACGCGAATCGTGGCGGAGCGCGCCGTCAGGCGCAATGCCGCGGCCGGGGTGGACATCTCCTATATCCATCGCACCGACCGCACCGGCTACAAGGCCGGAGCGCTCGATGCCGGTATGAAGGTCGCCAAAGGCGATTTGATTGCGATCTTCGACGCTGACTTCATGCCCACCCGGAATTTCCTGGAGAAGACCGTCCAGTACTTCGGCGACGACCGCATCGCCATGGTGCAGGCGCGCTGGGGCCACATCAACCAGGACTACTCGCTGCTGACGAAGATTCAGTCCATTCTGCTCGACGGCCACTTCGTGCTCGAGCACGGCGGACGCAATCGCGCCGGGCTGTTCTTCAATTTCAACGGCACGGCAGGAATCTGGCGACGGGCGGCGATTGCCGATGCCGGCGGCTGGCAGCACGACACGCTCACCGAGGATCTCGACCTGAGCTACCGCGCGCAGCTGCGCGGATGGAAGTTCATTTTCCTGCCCGACCTCGTGGCGCCGGCGGAAGTGCCGGTGGAGATGAACTCGTTCAAGTCGCAGCAGCACCGCTGGGCCAAGGGGTCAATCCAGACGTGCCGGAAGCTGCTGCCGCAGATCCTGCGGGCGAAGGTGCCGCTCAAAGTCAAGGCGGAAGCGTTCTTCCACCTGACGGCAAACTTCAACTACCCGCTCATGTGCGTGCTGTCGGTGCTCCTCGGGCCGTCAATGGACATCCGCTACAACATGGGCTGGTACGAGATGCTGCTCATCGACGTGCCGCTGTTCTTTGCGGCGACGGCATCGGTGGCGAACTTCTACATGGTCTGCCAGCGGGAGCTGCACAAGGACTGGGTGACCCGGCTGAAGTATCTGCCGTTCCTGATGTCGATCGGCATCGGCCTGGCGGTCAACAATACGCGCGCCGTGTTCGAGGCGCTGTTCAACCGGGAGAGCGAGTTCGCCCGCACCCCCAAATACCGGATTGAAGGCCGCGCCGACGAGTGGATCGGCAAGAAATATCGTCAGAGCTTCGTCGTCCAGCCGATGATTGAGCTGGCGCTCGGTCTGTATTTCACCGCGACCGTGTTCTATGCACTGGCAAACGGCATCTACGGAACGATTCCGTTCCTCATGCTGTTCCAGATCGGCTTCCTCTACACCGGCCTGCTTTCGATCATCCAGCAGTTCGCAGGTGAGAGTGTGGTGCTGAATCCGGTGACGGAGGAGTAGATCGGAAATGCATTACTTCCCGCTAAGGAAAGGTCCCCACGTCGAATTGAAGTGATACGGCACGCTCGTGCCGATCATCTCGACGCGTCGGATCATCCCGTTCTCAATCCGGAATGCCTCGGTGACGTGGATGCTCGAGGCGCGGCCGGCGAAGCCGCTCATGTCCGCCACCTCTCCTGTCGTCGCCAGTTTGATCTGGGTGACGGTGCCATCCATGTCGAACACGCAGTTGGCCCAGACGACGCCGCGCTCTTCGTCGACGAGCGGGAAGCGGCGGTGGTGGACGTTGTTGACGATGGCGAGGTAGCCGCTTTCCAGTTGCTTCTTACAGTCCGACCCCATGTAGTTGAAGTTGGGCGTAGTCGGCTTGGAGCCGGCAACGTTCGTCGTATGCGAGCCGTTTTCGATGCGGTCGCAGTCGTCGGTGAACGGGTAATAACCTTTTCCGTCGTTCTTCTGGACGCCCTCGAAGTAGGCGTTCGCCACGGCGATCAGCTGCGTGCGTGAGGCGCGCTGTGCCGCAGGGATCGGCTGCAGCCACAAGGCCTCGGGCTGGCCCAGCTTGTCCATGGCGGCGATGTTGTTCGGTCCGCCACCGCCAGCGCGAAAGAAGGACTTCTCGATCTCCGTGATCCGACCGAGCTGGACACGGAGCCGGACGGACATCAGCAGCACGCCGCCGCGCTCGCGCATTGTCCCCATCCACCCCACCTGGCCGGCGACCAGGTCGGCGAAGTAGTGGTTGTAGCTGCCGCGGCCGGTGACGGTCTTCCAGAAGCCGTCGCCGACAGCCATGACCTGTTCCTGCTCGGTATATTTCACGTCGGCCGACAGCGGCAGGCGTTTTGGGTCCTTGGCCACCAGGGCGTCGAGGTATTGATTCATCAATCCCTCGAGACAGGCCCGATTGCAGTCTGCGGGGACCGGGCCGACCGGCAGTTTCGCCTGAGCCATCAATGCGGGCGCAACGAGATAACCCAAAAGCGTCAACAGGGCAGCAGCGGCCAGTCGTCGAACGCGCATATCACTCTCCTCGGGCGCGGATTATAGGGGAGATCGGTAATGCAGGATGCAGGATTCAGGATGCAGAATGCAGAATGAGAATGCAGGATGCAGAGCTGAGGATGCGAACAGCGAATGGTTCCAGTCTGAATTCTGAATTCTGAATTCCGTATTCCGCGCATTAGGATCCGCTCATGGCGACCACCGCAGAAAAACCCGCAGAGAAACCCAAAGGCGGCCTCGAAGACGTGGTCGCGACCTCGTCAGCGATTTGCTACCTCGATGGCGAGAAAGGCGTGCTCGCGTATTGCGGGTACGACATCCATGACCTGGCGAAGTCGGCGACGTTCGAGGAGGTCTGTTATCTCCTGTGGCATCGGCGGCTGCCATCGCGCGCCGAGCTCGGCGATCTGCAGTCGCAACTGGCGGCCGCCCGGCCGCTTCCCGAAGCCATCATCCGGTTGATGCGGTCGCTGCCGCCTGTTGACGGGATGGACGCGTTGCGGACGATTACGTCGGCGCTCGCACATTACGACCCAGAGGTGAACGACGCGACCCCGGCGGCGCAATACCGCAAGGCGGTACGGTTGACAGCGCAGACGGCAACGATTGTTGCGACTTGGGGACGCCTCAAGGCTGGCGGTGGTCCGATTGCTCCGGACCCGGTGCTCGGCCACGCGGCGAACTTCCTCTACATGCTTACGGGGAACCGTCCGGACGCGCTGGCGACGCGCGCGTTCGACATCGCGCTGATCCTGCACGCGGACCACGAGCTCAACGCGTCGACCTTCGCCGGCCGCGTGGCGGCGGCGACGCTCACCGACATCTATTCAGCGGTCGTTGCCGCCATCGGCACGCTCAAGGGGCCGCTGCACGGCGGTGCGAACGCCGACGTAATGAAGATGCTGCTCGACCTTGGCGAGGATGCCAGCGGCGATCGGATTGACGATTTCGTCCGCGGGAAGTTCGCGCGCAAGGAGAAGATCGCCGGGTTCGGCCATCGCGTCTACAAGACCGAGGATCCACGCGCCACGCACCTGCGGCAGATGTCTCGCGAACTCGGCAAGCGCGCCGGCAGCACCGCCTGGTTCGACATGTCGCAGCGCATCGAATCGCTCGTCAAGTCGGAGAAGACGCTGAACGCGAACGTCGACTTCTATTCGGCGTCCACCTATTACGTGCTCGGCATCCCGATCGACCTTTACACGCCGATCTTTGCCGTCAGCCGCATGTCGGGCTGGACGGCGCACATCCTCGAGCAGTACGCGAACAACCGGCTGATCCGTCCGCGCGCGGACTACACGGGCCCGGCCTTTCCGCAGCGGTTCGTCCGACTCGAACAGCGATAGGAAATCACTTCTAGTACGAGCCGCGAGCCGGTTGGCGTCTAGTTTTTGGCCGAGGAATCGTCGGTCAGGTCGATGCCAAATCGCTCCGCCATGCGATAGAGCGTGCGGCGATCGACGCCGAGCGTCTCGGCTGCCCGCGTTCTGTTGCCGGCGACGGCTTCCAGCACGTGAACCAGATAGCGCCGCTCCAGCTCGTCGAGTGTCGGCAGTTCCTCGAACAACCGTTCTTCGAGCGGACGCGCCGCCGTAATCGGCGCCGGCAGGTCGCCGACGTCGATGTCGCCACGGCTGAACACGACGAGCCGCTCGACCGTGTTCTCCAGCTCACGCACGTTGCCCGGCCAGTCGTAGCGGGTGAGCGCCTCGACGGCTCCTGCCGTCATCGCCACGGTGCGGCCGCGGCGGGCTGAGGAAGCGCGCAGGAACTGCTGAATCAGGAGCGGAATGTCACCGCGTCTCTCGCGCAGCGGCGGCAGCGAGATGACGACCACGCTGAGACGGTAGTACAGGTCATGACGAAAGCGATGGTCGGCGACGGCTCGTTCGAGGTCCATGTTCGTCGCGGCAACGACTCGCGCGTCCACCGGGACCGTACGCGTCGCGCCGACCGGCCGTACCTCGTGCTCCTGCAGCACGCGCAGCAGCTTCACCTGCAGCGCCGGCGTGGTGTCCCCGATCTCGTCGAGGAAGACGGTGCCGCCGTGCGCCTGCTCGAACACGCCCTTGTGATCGGTGACCGCGCCAGTGAACGACCCGCGCACGTGCCCGAACAGCTCCGACTCCAGCAGCGTCTCCGCCAGCGCCCCGCAGTTGACGGCGACGAACGGCCTGCTGGCGCGGCGGCTGTGGCGATGAATCGCGCGTGCCACCAGCTCCTTGCCGGTGCCGCTCTCTCCGGTGACCAGTACGGGTGCCCATGAATCGGCGGCATAGGCGATCTGCTTGTACACGGCAAGCATCCCGCCGGATCGGCCGACCATGCCCGCCGGCACTTCGTCGCCGTTGTGCAGCGGCAACGGCGGCTCTGCGCCTTTCGCCAGCGCCCGCTCGACCGTCGCCTTCACCTCGCCGACATTGAACGGCTTGCTGATGTAGTCGAAGGCACCGGACCGAACCGCCGCGACAGCCGTCTCGAGGGTCCCGAACGCGCTGATCAGCACGACCTGGCCGGCTGGATGCGCCGCTTTCATTTCCTTGAGGATGTCGAGACCCGATTCAGCGGCATTGAGGTTGATGTCCGAGATGACGAGATCGAACGGGTGCGCCCGGATCCGATCCAGGGCCTCGCGCGCTGAGACGGCTTCCGCAACCGTGCGATCGGGCGCCGCGACCAGTTCGGCGATCAGCCGGCACGTCTCACGGTCATCGTCCACGATCAGGATCTGCTTCGACGATGTCATTCGACGGCCGCCGGCAGGTAGACCCGGAAGGTCGTGCCAGGTCCAGAGCGGGGGAGCAGCTCGATGGTGCCGCCTGCCCGCTGCACTACTTCGCGCGTGATCGACAGGCCGAGGCCGGTTCCGCGTCCTGGCTTCGACGTGACCCACGGTTCGAACATCCGCTCGGCGACGGCAGGGGGAATGCCGACACCGGTGTCGCGGACCTCGATGCGCACGCCGCCATCGTGCGGCGCCGCGGCGATCGTCAGCTCGCCGCCATCCGGCATCGCATCCAGTGCGTTCGTGATCAGATTCATCAACGCCAGCTCGAGCTGCGTTTCGTCGCCGAACACGGCGGGCAAGCCGTCTGTTGCGTCGAGCGTCACGCGAACCGATCCCGGTGCAAAAACCTGCACGCTGTGTGTCAGCCGTGTCAGCAGCGGTGTCAATGCAAACGCGGCCGAAACGCTGCGCGGCCGCGCCCGATCGAGCAGTTCACGGACGATGTCGGTCACCTTGTCCACCTGTTCGACGACGATGGCCAGTCGTCTGGTGGACACACGATCTTCGCTGAGCTCCTTTTGCAATAACTGGACGTGTGCGGAGACGAGGTTGAGCGGCGTTCCAATCTGATGCGCCACGTTGGCCATGGTCTGACCGACGGTTGCCAGTTCGCGCGCGCGGGCCAACTCGCCGCGCAACGACAGGACGCTCTCGTAGGAACGAACGAGCTGCTCGTTCCGTTCGCGGAGTTCGTGAGTGGCCGCGTCCACGCGGTGCCGCAGATCCGTGTGCAGCGATTCGATTTCCGTGAGCAGGTTGTTGATACCCGCCGCCACATCGCCGATTTCGTCGTTGCGGACCACCGGCGCACGCACCGACAGATCGCCCGTGCGCGCACGTGCAACGACCTGCAGGACGTCGGCGAGCGGCGCGTGGACGAGCCGCAGGGTCAGCAGGTGGATGAGCAGAGTGATGCCGAGCACCGCGACGACCGCGATCGTAAGCGCGAAGATGCGACCTTCCCTGCGCAGCGAGGCAACCGGGCCAAGCGACACGGTCACCCGTACGGCACCGACCGTACGGCCGTCACGAAGAATCGGTGTGGCGGCGATCGTCAGTTGCGACGGCCGATCGGCGGCAAGGGCCCTGCCGCTGCGCGCTGCCTCCTCGGCGAGCGCGTCGGTTGTGGACGGTGCGGACGATGTGCCTTGTGCGTAATGGATGCCGTCGCCGCTGACCTCGTACAGTGCGATGTCGCGGACCTGCGGTGCGGCAATGAGGAACTCGTGAAGGGCGATGCCAAGCCTCGGGTCGCCGAGCGGCTCGGGCCGCAGCTCGATGTCGTCGGCCACGCCGAGGGCCGTCAACCGCGCCGTCTCGCGGAGATCCTGTTCGAGCCGTCGTTCGGCGATGCTCAGCGCGGCGACGGTGAGGACGCCGATGACGACGGCGACCCACACGGCGGCGGCGGCGATCAGCTTCCCGCGCAGCGAACGCAGCGCCGGCCATCCTGCCCCAGTGTGGCGCGCCTGCACAGCCGGAACGGCTGTGGCGTCAGCCAGCGTTTGCCCCGAAGCCCCTGACATTACGTGTGTTCTGACCAATCCGCCCGCGGCCCGACCGCTGGCATCCCTCTTGGTCCTTCCATGTCGCCTGCCATCGCCCGCATTCAGCAAGGCCCAGCGCAGGCGGAGGAAGGGTCCATGTCACTGATCAAATCATGCGCGCTTGCGGCGGCGGCGGTACTGGTGGCCGCCAGCTCCTACGCGGCACCGGCACAGTCAACCGCGAAACCGTCGACGACGAAGTCGGCTGCCGCCAAGACCACCGCACCGCCCAAGGCCAAGTCCCACTCGGTTGTCGGCACCCTCGATAAGTATGACGCCGGGGCGAACACGATCATCGTCAATACCGGGAAGGGCACGGAAACGCTCTCGCTGTCGTCGACGAGCACCGTGCACATGGGCGCCAAGACGATGAGCACGTCGGACCTGTCGTCGCATGCTGGCGATCGCGTCAAGGTCCGCTACGCCGAGGCGAGCGGCCAGCGCACGGTCGAGTCCGTCCAGATCGAAGGGAAGCCGGCACCCAAACAGGCGTCGTCGCCGAAACCTGCGAAGAAGTAGCGGCGGTCCTGATGAAGCTCAGCGCGGTGATCAGAGCGCTCCTCTCTCTGGTCCTGCTGATCGCCGCGCTGACCGTGCTGCACCGGGAGGCCAGCACCCTCACCTGGCCGACGCTCACCGCGTCCGTGCAGCGCATTCCGGCCAGCCACATCTGGCTGGCCGGCGTGTTCACCGTTCTCAACTTCGTGGTCCTCACCTGCTTCGATCAGCTCGCGTTTCGCCACATCGGGCAGCGGCCGCGCGCGTCGCAGGTCGCGCTCACCTCGTTCATCGCCTACGCGGTGTCCAACGCCGTCGGCTTCGCGCTCATATCGGGTGCGGCGGTTCGCTACCGCTTCTATTCGCGTTGGGGACTGTCGTCGGGCCAGATCGCCCGTCTCGTGGTGTTCTACGCGAGCACCTTCTGGCTCGGGCTGCTCGTGCTCGGCGGCCTGGCACTGCTGGTCGCGCCGGCGCCAGCGATTCGCGCGCTCGTTCCGGCAACCGGACTGCGCGTCATCGGCATCGCGCTCCTGTGCGTCGCCGGCGGGTATGCGATGCTGCCGCTGTTCGGCAGACGATCGGTGCGCGTCGCTGGCTATCAGTTCGATATACCGGCGCCACACATGATCGCCACGCAGTTTGCGCTGTCCACCGCGGACTGGCTGCTCGCGGCGGCAGTCCTGTGGGAGCTGCTGCCGCAGCCGCGACCGACGCTGCTGGCCACGAGTGGGTCCTTTGTCGCGGCGCAGCTGGCGGGACTGGCCAGTCACGTCCCGGCCGGAGCCGGCGTCTTCGACTCGACGATCGTGCTGCTGATGTCTTCGACGATCGAGCCGGTGACAGTGGTGCCCGTCCTGCTGCTGTACCGCTTCGTCTACTACCTCGTGCCGTTCGCGATCGCGCTCACCGTACTGGCCATCGACGCGTCGTACCAGAACCGCGTCGTGCTGGCCCGCGTCGGCGCCATCAAGGCATGGATTACGCCCTCCGGATTTGCCGGCGCCACGTTTCTCGCCGGCGCCGTGCTGCTGTTCTCTGGGGCGACGCCCGCCATCGCGTCACGCATGGCCTGGCTGGCGCGAGCGATTCCGTTTCCGCTGCTCGAGGTGTCGCACTTCCTGGCCAGCGTCATCGGCGTCACCCTGCTGCTGCTGTCGCGCGCGCTGGCACGGCGCAGCGATGCGGCCTGGGCCCTTTCGAGCATCGCCCTCAGCGTCGGCATCGTCACATCCCTGTTGAAAGGCGGCGACTACGAGGAAGCGCTGCTGCTGACGGCCATCCTCGTCGCCCTTGTCGCCGCCAGACGGACGTTCGATCGTAAAGCGGCCGTGTTCGACGAGCCGTGGGCCGCTCCGTGGTTCGCGGCAGTCGTCGCGGTCGTCGCGGCGTCGGTATTCCTGGGAACGTTTTCGTTCAAACACGTCGAGTATTCGAACCAGTTGTGGTGGCAGTTCGAAATGCAGGCGGATGCCTCGAGATTTCTTCGCGCCTCGGTCGGCGCAGGTATCGCCGTGCTCGTATTCGGTCTACGTTACCTGTTGAACCCCGGTCCGCCTGCCGCGCCGCGTCCGACGGACGAGGAACTCGCCGGCGTGGCGGAGGTGGCGCGCAGCTTTCCGCTCACCTATGCGCACCTCGCACTGCTCGGTGACAAGTCGCTGATCTGGAACGCCTCGAAGTCTGCCTTCGTGATGTATGCAATTCAGGGCCGGACCTGGGTGATGCTCCACGATCCCGTTGCGCCGCCGAACGACGTGCCCGCGCTGCTGCGCGCATTTGTCGATCGTGTCGATGACTACGACGGCGTGCCCGTGGCCTACGAGATTGGACCCGAGCACCTGCGTGACTACGTGGACCTGGGCCTGACGTTCGTCAAGGTTGGCGAAGAGGCCATCGTGCCATTGATCGGGTTCTCGCTCGACGGCCACGCCCGCAAGCCCCTGCGCGTCGGCGTCAACCGGCTTGCGCGTGAGGGCATTCAGTTCCGCATTCTCGGCCCGGCCGAAGTCGATGCGCGCATGACCGAACTGGCCGAGGTGTCGAACGAGTGGCTGGCACGGAAAGCGGTCGGCGAAAAGGCGTTCTCTCTCGGTTGCTTCGACGAAGCGTATCTGCGGCGATGCCCGGTTGCGGTGCTGGAGCGCGAGGGCCGTATCGAGGCGTTCTCGAACCTGCTGATCGGCCGTGACGGGTGTGAACTGTCGGTCGATCTCACGCGGTTTCGCGCGTCAGCGCCCCCCTCGGCGATGGACGGTCTGTTCGCGCACGTGATGCTGTGGGGCCGTGACCGTGGGCACACCAGGTTCAATCTGGGCATGGCGCCGCTTGCCGGCGTTGCACCGCTGCACGGACCGGCCATGTGGCGGGTGCTGTCGAAGTACGTCTACGAATACGGCGACGAGCTCTATAACTTTCAGGGCGTTCGCGCGTTCAAGGAAAAGTTTCTGCCGATATGGGAGCCGAGGTATCTGGCCTACCCGGGTGGCTTTGCGCTGGCGCGGGCGCTGGCAGACGTGTCCGCGCTGATTGCGGGCGGCTATCGGCGCATCTTCTTCAAGGCCGCGTGACCGTCTGCTGACGGTGCTGGTCGACCCACGCCAATGCCTCGATCAGGCGACGATCGAATTCTGCGAGGTTGCCGGAGAAGCGGTGGTTGGATGCGTTGACGCTCCAGAGCCTGGCCGGTCCGGTCGCCGCATGCAGGATGCGGTCGGCCTCCGCCGGCGGCACGTATTCGTCGTGACTGGAGTGGATGAGCGCGAGCGGCACCGGCGCGAGGCGCTGGACAAGAGCAATCGCGCTGAACAGCGGCTCGTGCGGCACGCGGTGCGTGAGATAGATGGTCGAGTCCGTCCAGTGCCAGGCGAGTTCGTTGGCGTCGCCTAGACCCACGCCGACGACGCCTTCGATCTCCGGCTTCACGCGACGCCCGGTGCCCGCCAAAACTGACAGTCCCGCTCCTTCCGATACGCCAATGAGCACCGGGGCACGTCCGGTCTCGCGAGAGGCGTAGCGGATCAGGGTCGTGTAGTCGCCGATCACGTCGGCGGGTTGCAGCGCGCCGGTGCTCGACGTGAACGACGACAGATAGGCGCGAGCGTCGAATCCGATCACCCGGTAGCCGCACTGTGCCAGCAATTCCGCCACATGCGGGGCAAGATGGATCCAGCCGCCATCACCGCTGGACACGATGACGGGGTCGCCGCCGCGGCTGCCGTAGATATGCAGAGTCTGCGAATGGCCTCGAATCGCGAAGGTTTCCGTTACAGGCACGGCGGAGTGCGCATGGGCGGGCCGTGCCCACCCCAGCATCAGGACGACTGCTACGGGACAGCCCAGGCTCCGGAGTGGTGGAGCTCCCATGCGCGCTGACGACGGGTGCAGGTGACATGCCACCCGAATCTGTTCACGGTTCCGGGTTCTCGGTTCTCGGTTCGTGTTCAGGTTCGGTTCGGGCTAAAGTTCGGGCGTGCCGCCCGTTGTTATCGAAAATCCGATCTTGAACTCCGCATTCGCCGAGCCTTCGCGACACTTCCGCTTCGGCGAGGAAGGAATCACCAACGACGTCGTCGAGAAGCGGCGAACCAGCTCGTACTTCATCCCCATCGCACAGCCGAAGAAGAAGGGGAAACAGTCAACGCTGTATAGCACCGTCAGCCGGCCGTTCGCGCCTCCGGAGGCAGGGAAGATCGCGGTCAAGGTGATCAATCACTACGGCGACGAGGTCCTGAAGGTCTACGACGTCGTCTCGAATCCCGCATAGCCGCTGACCCCGCTCCCCCGTACCGCGCTGGAATGCGCCCGGTACACGCTGATCCGTCCCGTGAACGCGCTGCAATGACTCCGGCGCAGCCTGCCGAGAGGGGCACACGCCTCCCAGCGTTCGCGGCCTTCGCGACCTTCGCGTGCTTCGCGGTTCAAAAAGAACACCGACTCGGCGTTTCCGCCTCCCGTGTTCGCGATGGTCCGGCTGAAGTCGGACACTACGTCTTACGCCTGAACGCACAAGCTCCGAACTCAGAACCGCGAACCCCGAACCCCGAACCCCGAACCCCGAACCGAACGTGAACACGAACCGAGAACCGAGAACCCGGAAGTGTGAACTGCTATGCTTCTGTAAGTCCCTGATGGATCAACGGAATATCCGCAATTTTTCAATCATCGCGCACATCGACCATGGCAAGTCGACCCTGGCTGACCGATTCCTCGAGCTTACCGGCGCGCTGCAGGCACGCGAGATGGAAGCCCAGGTCCTCGACGCGATGGATCTCGAGCGCGAACGCGGCATCACCATCAAGGCACACCCGGTTCGACTGAACTACACGGCGCGCAATGGTCAGGCGTACGTGCTCAACCTGATTGACACACCGGGGCACGTGGACTTCGGTTATGAAGTCACGCGCTCGCTGGCCGCCTGCGAAGGCGCACTGCTGCTGGTTGACGCCTCGCAGGGTGTCGAGGCGCAGACGCTCGCCAACGCCTACCTCGCGGTCGAGAACAACCTCGAGATCATTCCGGTCATCAACAAGATCGACCTGCCGAGCGCGCAGCCGGACGAGTGCAAGCGGCAAATCGAAGACATCATCGGCCTCGACAGCAGCACCGCCCTCCTCGCCAGCGCCAAGGAAGGGACGGGCGTTCAGGACATCCTCGAAGCGGTCGTCGATCGTTTCCACCCGCCCGCCGGCGAGCCCGAGGCGCCGCTGAAGGCGCTGATCTTCGACTCCTGGTACGACGCCTACCGCGGTGTCGTCATCGTCGTCCGCGTCATCGACGGCGTGCTGCGGCCGAAAACGAAGATTCGCCTGATGGCGATGAAGCAGGATTACGAAGTGGACGGCCTTGGCGTCTTCTCGCCCAAGGCAACACCGGTCGAAGAGCTCGGCGTCGGCGAGGTCGGCTTCATCGTTGCGAACATCAAGGTCGTCGCCGACGCCAAGATCGGCGACACGGTGACCGAGGCTGCACGACCGACGCTCGAACCGTTTCCCGGCTTCAAGGAATTGAAGCCGATGGTGTTCGCCGGCCTGTATCCGGTCGAGAGCCACCAGTATGCAGAACTGCGCGAGGCGCTCGAGAAACTGCGGCTCAACGATGCGTCGTTCTTCTACGAGCCGGAAACGTCGGCGGCGCTCGGGTTCGGTTTCCGCTGCGGCTTCCTCGGCCTCCTGCACATGGAAATCGTGCAGGAGCGGCTCGAGCGCGAATACAACATGGATCTCGTCACGACGGCACCAGGCGTGCTGTATCGCGTGACGACAACCGACGGCGACGTGCACGAAATCGACAGTCCGGCAAAACTGCCCGAAGCCGGCCGCATTGCCAAGCTCGAAGAACCGATCATCACGGCGATGATACTGACGCCGTCCGAGTTCGTCGGACCGATCCTGCAGCTGTGCCAGGACAAGCGCGGCGTGCAGAAGAAACTCGAATACCTGAAGTCCGACCGTGTGCTCATCACCTACGAGCTGCCGTTCAACGAAGTGGTGATGGACTTCTACGACCGGCTGAAGACGATGTCGCGCGGGTACGCATCGCTGGACTATCACGTCACCGGCTACTGGGAGTCGCCGCTCGTCAAAATGGACATCCTCGTCAACGGCGAGCCGGTGGACGCCCTCTCGATCATCGTGCACCGCGACGCCGCCTACGAACGCGGCCGCGCCCTGGCGTCGAAGATGCGTGAGCTGATCCCGCGGCAGATGTTCGAGATTGCGATTCAGGCATCGATCGGCAACCGCGTCATCGCCCGCGAGTCGGTCAAGCCGCTGCGCAAGAACGTGCTGGCCAAGTGCTACGGCGGCGACATCACGCGCAAGCGCAAGCTGCTGGAGAAGCAGAAGGAAGGAAAGAAGCGGATGAAACGCGTCGGTCGTGTGGAGATTCCACAGGAGGCGTTCCTTGCCGTGCTGAAGGTCGGGACCGAGTGATGGCCGGCCCTTCGACTCCGCTCAGGGCAAGCGCCAAAGCAGCCGGCACGTCCGGCTACAAGAAATCGACGGTGCGGGAGTACTTCGAGTCGATCTGCATCGCCGTCATCCTCGCCCTGTTCGTTCGCACCTTCGTCGTCCAGGCGTTCAAGATCCCGACGGGATCGATGGAAAACAACCTGCTGATCGGCGACCACCTGCTCGTCAACAAGTTCGTCTTTGCGCCGACGATGACGGGACTCGAGCGCACACTGCTGCCGATCGATCCGGTACGCCGCGGTGACATTCTGGTGTTCAAGTACCCGCAGGATCCCGAGCGCGATTTCATCAAGCGCGTGATCGGCCTGCCCGGCGAGACGCTCGAGGTGCGCAACAAGAAGGTCTACATCAACGGCAAGCCGCTGGACGAGCCGTACGTGCACTTTCTGTTTCCGCCGGAGGAGCGTGCGCCCGGCGACGTCAGTTTCGATTTCAGCGAGAAGCGCGACTACGGACCGGTGACCGTTCCCGAGCGCATGTACTTCATGATGGGAGACAACCGGGACAACTCCGAAGACAGCCGCTACTGGGGCTTCATGCCGGCGGACTACATCAAGGGGAAGGCGCTGTTCGTCTATTTCTCATTCGGCGATCCGGACGCGAACCGCTCCGGCCTGCTCGGCAACGTGCGCTGGGGGCGTCTTCTCCACCAAATTCATTGACAACTTCCAATCTCCAACCGCCAACTGCCGCAGCGTCCTCGAACACGACGGACCGAATCCGGATTGGGAGTTGAGTTATGAAGACGCTGCTCAAACTCATCATCGTCGGATTGGTGTTAAACGCCGCCTTCCGCGGCGGCATGGCGACTTTCACGTACGTGCAGTTGAAGGAGTCAACGCACTCGATCCTCACGCTCGGGGAAAAGCTGTCGCCCGAGCAGCTGCAGGAGCGGATCGTCGGCCGCGCGAAGGAACTGGACCTGAGCGTCACGCCCGAGAACGTGATCGTGACGCGGGAAGGGTCGCGTACGGCTGCGACGGTAGCGTACACGCAGGCGATCGAGTTCTTTCCCGGGGTTCAGTATCCGCAGGACTTTTCCTTCAACGACGAGATTGCCCCGATCCGGTGAGGATGGCGAGGGCCTGCGCCGCATCGCGGGCGCTATCGACCGCGAGCTGCTCGCGTTCGGCCTGAACGCGCTCGACGTAGGACGGCTCCTTGATTGCCTTGAGGTTGCCGTCGATGCTCAACCCGGCGCCGCGCACCGTCGCCGCCAGCAGCTCAATCCCCATCGCCACATCGCTCGACGCGACCCGATACGCGTTACGGGCCACGATCAAGCCGCCGGCCAAGGCCTGCTGTCCGGCGCGCATGACATCGAGCGGAACCTCGGTCGCCCCCTTGAGCGCTGCCTGAACCGCCGCGGTTCGTGCCGCCTGCTCGTCGCCGGTGTCCTTGGGCAGGCGTAACGCCTGCATTACCGCGCGATAGGCGGTGCTGTCGGCGTCGATCCGTTCGACGAGGCTGTCGCGGAGCGACCGCAGTCGCGCCGCTGCCTCGGCCAGATCCGCTGCCTCTTCGGCGGCACCCGTCCGCGATTTGGGCAGGCTGGCGACCATGACGAGAAGCGAAACGCCGAGCGCGCCGCCCAGCGCCGCTGCTGAACCACCGCCGGGCACCGGATTGTTTGACGCGAATGCGTCGAGCAGGTCGATGAGTGCGTATTCGGAGTACGAGCGCGTCGCGTCAGTCATAGTGTCAATTGTGCCCGCCAACGACCCTTCCTCGCTTGATCACGACGCGAATCGCCTCGGCCCCCACGCGCAGCAGCTCGGTCAGCCCACCGTTGACGACCACCGCATCCATCAGCTTGCCCGGTTCGAGGCTGCCGACCGAGTCGGCGCGATCGAGTGACCACGCGGCGTTGATTGTCGCCGCGGCGAGCGCTTCCTCGAGTGTCATGTCCATCGCGAAGCACGCCAAGGCGATCGCGAACGGCAGCGACGGTGAATAGCCGCCGCCCGGATTCACGTCGGTCGCCAGCGCCACCGGGACACCGCGTTCGATCAACATGCGCGCGGGCGCAAACCGTCCAAGTTTCAGGTAGAACGCCGCGGTGGGGAGCAGCACCGCACAGACGCCCGCCGCCGCCAGCGCGTCAGCGCCCTGCTCGTTCACGAACACCAGATGATCCGCCGATCGCGCCTTGACCTGGGCAGCGACAATGCTGCCACCACTGACCGCAAGCTCCTCCGCATGGATGCGCGGCGTCAGCCCGGCCTGGCGGCCCGCGTCGAGGATCGAGCGCGCTTCCTCGGGAGTGAACGCGCCGCTGTCACAAAAGACGTCGCAATAGTCGGCGAGCCCCTCCTCGGCAACGCGCGGAATCATTTCGTTCGCAACGAGCGACACGTAGTCGGCACGACGTTGGCGATACTCCGGCGGCACCTCGTGGGCGCCGAGGAACGTCGCCACGACATCAACGGGATGCGCAGCATCGAGCGCCCGCATGACGCGTAATTGTTTGATCTCCGATTCCGTGGTCAGTCCGTAGCCGCTCTTCGCCTCGCACGTCGTCGTACCGCACGCGAGCATCTCGTCGAGCCGGCGGCGCGCGTCAGCGACGAGCTCCTCTGCAGAGGCCAATCGCGTCGCGGCGACGGTGCTGAGAATGCCACCGCCTTCCGCCGCGATGTCTGCGTAGCTGGCACCAGCCAGCCGTCGCCGCAGCTCGTCGCGGCGATCTCCTGCAAACACGATGTGCGTATGGGGATCGACGAAGCCTGGAATCACGCTGCAGCCGGATGCGTCGACGCGGGTTGCGTTCGGTTGCAGAGCGACCGAGTGCGCGAGCGCGGCCTGAGGACCGACGTATACGATCGTCCCCTGACACGCGGCGATTGCGGCGTCGTCGATCAGTCCAATCTCGCCTTGACTGGTGCCACGTCGGGGCACCGGGCCGCCGCACGTGGCGATCAAGGCCGCGTGCTGAACGACGAAATCGGCGGGTGCCCGGGTCACCGCTGAATGAGCCTGAGCGTGACAGTACGCGTTTGCCCTTCCGTGAGCGTGACGCGTTCGGCGCGCTGCTCGAGTTGAGCCAGAACCTCCGGGTCCTGCCACTCGCCGCCGTCGTGAGAGCCGCTCAACCGGTTCGCTGCGGCGATGAAATAGTCGCCGCCAGGGAGGCCGCGGATTCTGAACGAGCCGTCGGTCACGGCCCGGGCGAACTTCACCCGTCGCGCCATCGGAAACCGTGCGTTCCGGGCTGCGGGAAACGCGACGACGAAGTAGTTGTTCGTCGCGTTCGCGCCCTCCTCGACACGGCCCGCCACGGCAGCACCGTTCTGCGACAGCACGATTTCGCTGTCGGTGATTTCGTTCGGCCGGTTCCCGAAATCGAAGCCGGTGTCGAGGATGTCGTTCCCGTTGATCGTGAACGACTTGACGTACCAATCGTCGGCAGGCGCTCGTTTGAGCACAAAAGACGTTGGTCCGAACAATCCGGTCACGAAGAACTCGCCGCCGCTGATGATGACGCCTGATGTCGGATCCCGCGAGAAATCATCCAGCGGGACGGTCCCAATCTCGATCGGTGGCGCGCCGCGCACACAGGGGCTGTCGACCCTCACGCCGGTCGTCGTGTCGATCGCCGAGCATGTCAGCGGAACCCGTGTGTCGTAAACGATCCGCCCGTCGACAGACGTTCCGTACGAAGACCTGATCGTCACCTGCACGGGATCCAGTCCCACGGATACTTCCTCCACGCCGAACAACCCGGTCCTTCCCGGTCCGTCACCGCGGACCTGTAGCACGTACTGCCCGGGCGGCACGTTGCGGAGGATAAACGAGCCATCCATCTGGATCGACGCGGTTCGTGGAGTTACCGACAACGCTGCGCTTCGGCGGCTTTCGATCAGGCGAGCGGTTCCGCTGACCAGCGGCGCGTCACCGTCGCGGGCCAGACCACGAATTTCCGACAAGCCAAATGGCGCGAAGACGAGGTTGGCCGTCGCGTCAGTGCGCACATCGATCGGCGCCGCTCCCGCGATCGACGGCGTGCCCGGGTAATACACGGTCGCGTAAGCCGTCTGCCGGTCACCCTGTCCGCCGATCAGACCGTCGACCTGCGCCGTGAGGAGGTAGGAACCGGGATGCAGTCCCCACAGGCGGTACCGTCCGCGATCGTCGGTGCGGCGCTCCGATCCTGCGGGTGCGGCGACCTGACGTCCGCCCGCATACTGAAGCCTGAGCGCTTGAACCCGCGCTCCTTGAACCGGTTCGCCGTGTTCATCGGTGATGATGCCCGTCACCGCGCGGCGTGGCGGCATGACGATGTCGATGCCTTGGACGATTTGATCGGTGCCGACGGCGACAGGCCGGCCCGGCTGGTCAGCCGCGTCCTGGCCGTACTGCCAGCTCATTTGCTCATTGGCTGCAGCTTCGACGGTGTAGTGTCCCGATGGCAGGCCCGTCAGCGCATACGCGCCCTCGGCGCCGGTTCTCACGATCGGACCCGCGCCCCCAACAATCCGCACCGTAGCGCCGGCAACCGGGCCGCCCGTGTTGGAGAGGACATGACCACGTATCGCGCCGGCTGAACCGCGCGGCAGGGAGGTTCGGCGTGGCGCGGTCGTCGGGTCAAAGTTGTTCGGCACACCGCTTTGAAGTGCTCTGAGCGCCGCCTCGGCGGCGGTTTCAGCGGGGGCCGTGAGCGGCACGCCACCCAGTTCCTCCGCCGCTTCAATCGTGACGACGGTTCTTGGTCCGCCGCCCGTTTCCTTCGAGGATCCGGCAGCGCCGCTGATCAACAACGATCCTGCCCAGATTTCATATTGCCCCCGCGACAGCCCGGCCAGGCGATACTCTCCCAGGTCGTCGGTTGTCGCGGACACCTGTGGTGCGGCGCCGCCCGCTGACGGTAAGGGATCCAGCGCCTTTGCCGTCACGCTCATCCCGGCAACCGGTGTCCCGCTAGCGTCGACCACCGTGCCGGAAATCGCCGCGCCGCGCGCCAGCCGCACGACCAGAGGCCTTTCCACATCCCTTCGTTCGATTCGGGTGATGGCAGTGATGTAGCCGCCCTTCGTGACCGTGACGGCGATGGGAACCGTGCCCGCACCGGGAATCTCGGCGAAGAATCGTCCGTCGTTGTCGGTGAGCACCGGGCCGCCGCGCCAGGCTCCCGCCAGAACCTCGATGCGCGTGCGGCGAAGCGGCGTGCCGCTGTCCGCTGCCAGCACTTGTCCCTCGATGCCCGGCTGATCCAGTGACTGTTGTGCGAGCGCGCTGCTGCAGAGGCACGAAAGCAGGAAGGCACCGACAACGCAACGGCGACTCATCATCCGTTTGCCTCGCCTGTAAGACGCCATGGTCACCGGGGCAGTTGGGCAGCGAGAATCCGCTCGACCTCCACAGCCGTCCGGCCGGTAATGCGCACGCGTTTGCCACGCGAACGCTTGCCGGCAACGATCTCGACGCTGCGCTTCGCGACTCCCAGCGTCGCGGCCAGCAGTGCAATCAGCTCGGCGTTGGCCGCACCCTCAACGGGAGGCGCATTCAGCCGGACGAGGAGGGCCCCGCCCCGTGTGCCGGCGACCGCAGACTTGCCGGCACGCGGGATGACGCGGATCTCAATGAGCGCGCCATCTCCCGCCGAGGTAACCATCTGAACACGTTTATACTTGCGCCCTCATTCGATGTCGATGGCTGATACGCGTCTCGGGCCCTTACGAGGCGTGCCCCCGCATCTCCGAGCTGCTGCAGATCTTCTCTGGGACTGCTGGCACAACGGCCGACGGCTACCGACCATTCCTGAAGACATCCGTCCGCAGACGCGCGAGGAGGGCTACGCGGTTCAGGCGCTGCTCGACGAGCGCACCGCTGCACCGCTGTTCGGCTGGAAGATCGCCGCCACCAGCATCGCCGGTCAGAAACACATCAACGTCACCGGTCCTCTTGCCGGCCGCCTGCTGCGCGAGAAAGCCTTCGACAGCGGGGCGGACCTGCAGTTTGGTGTGAATCACATGAAGGTGGCCGAGGCGGAGTTCGCGTTCCGGATGGGTCGCGATCTACCGCCGCGAGTCGACCGCTACCCGGTGGACGAAGTTCTTGCCGCCGTCGACACGCTGCACCCGGCTATCGAGGTGCCCGACTCCCGCTTCGACGATTTCACGATCGTCGGCGCGCCGCAGCTGATCGCCGACAACGCGTGTGCCCATCTGTTCGTCCTTGGCCCGGCAACCGCGGCTAACTGGCGCGCGCTGGACCTCGTCGAGCATCGCGTTACCGGGCGGGTGGGACAGCTCACGCGCGAAGGGCAGGGCGCGAACGTGCTCGGCGATCCATGCGTCGCCCTTGCATGGCTGGCGAACGAGCTGTCGGGGCTGGGGGTTACGCTGCGGGCCGGCGAAGTCGTCACGACCGGAACGTGCCTGGTGCCCCTGCCGATTGAGCCTGACGTGGACGTAACGGCTGATTTCGGAATGCTCGGACGCGTAAGCGCCCGGATCGTGTGAGGCACCCCTAAACGGGTGCCCTACGGACCCAACTAGTTGTTCGGATCGGGATCGTCCTGGGCACCGTTCGGGCGACGCTCCGGCGCCGGCGCGCCGGTCGGCGTGCCTTCCTTCCCGCCCAGCTCGCGGATCACTTTGGCGGTCTCCTCGCGCACGACGCCCGACTTGCCGTCAAAGCCGAAGCCGCCGGCCCGTCCAAGCGCGTAGTCGAGCGGTGTCAGCCCGCGTCGATCCTTGGCGTTCACGTCCGCACCCTGTTGCTGCAGGAACTTGACGACGTCGGTCAGACCCCACATGGCGGCGCCGTGCAGCGCGGTGCGCCCCTGCTGGGTCTCCGCGCCCTTGACGTCTCCGCCGGCGGCAAGCAGCAGCTTGATCGATTCGACCGCGTCCTTCTGCGTCTTGTTGCGGCCGGTCATGTCCTCCTCACGCGTACTGACGTTGGCCGCCATCATCACCGCCGTAACGCCGTTGCGCGTCGCTGCCTTCACATTGGCGCCGTTGTCCAGCAGGAGCTTGATCACCGTAGCGTCGCCGGCCTTGGCCGCCCTGATCAGCGGCGTCGTCCCTGCGCCGAGCACACCGTCGCCGCCGCGATCGAGCTTGGTGCGGTAGGGCAGCTGCGCGCGCAGCGGCGCGTCAACCCGCGCGCCTTTGGCAAGCAGCATCTTGATGACGTCGAGGCTCGACAGCGTGTCGTCCGTCTCACGCGGCGCGGGACGGTTCGAACCGGGTACCGTATGCGCGTCGACGGCGGCATAGAGCGCCGTCTGGCCGACTTTGTCCTCCATGTTGACGTCGGCACCGCGCTCGATCAGCAGGCCGGCAACGTCAAACTGGCCGTTCGTCAGCGCGAGGATCAGCGGCGTATGGCGATCGGGATCGACGATGTTGACGTCCGCGCCGGCATCGAGCAGCACCTTCGCGCTGGCGAGCTTGCCATCGCGGGCGGCGAACAGCAGCGGCGTCAGCCCGCCTGGCGGCAGCCACTTGTCGCGCGGCTCCTCGGTACGCTGGCGTTCCCAGGCGATGATCGTCGAACGGGCGTTGACGTCGGCACCTGCCTCGATCAGCATCTTCATCGTCTCGCCGTGGCCTTCGGCGGCTGCCCACATCAGCGGGGTCTGGCCGCGCCAGTTCTCGATCACATCGACGCTGGCACCGTGCGCAAGCAGAACGCGAACGGCCTCGGGCTTGCCGGTCCGCGCGCACAGGTGCAGCGCGGTTTCTCCAAGCGGGCCAGTCGCGTTGGCGCTAACCCCCGCCTTCAACAGGCGTTCGACAACGGGGGCGCTGCCGTTTTCACACGCCAGGGCGATCGGGGTCACGCCGTAGCGGTTCTGCGCCTTAGCGTTCGCGCCCGCGCGGATCAGCCTGTCGACGAGCGTCGCATCGTCATTCCGGACTGCCCAGTGCAGCGCGGTGGTGCCGTCGGCCTCCGGGACATTGACGTCGACCTTCTTCTGCAGCAGCGCGGCAGCAGAGGCGCTGTTGCCGGCCTTCACCGCTTCCACCAGCCGCGTGTCGCGCGGCACGGCCGGACCGGCCGCATGTGCCGCAGCACCCGCCAGCGTCAGACAGATTGCAGCTGCTATCGATCGCATTGTCATCTCCGACTTCCCGCTGAAGCGAGAAGCCACGAAACTCAGAACCCCGAACCCCGAACCCCGAACTCGAACCCAGAACCGAACCTGAACACGAACCGAGAAGCGAGAACCCGGAAGTGTGAACCTATAAGTTTGCGAGCACCCCGGTACTGTCGCCGAGAGCCTCCTGGCGAACACCAGCCTTGTCGAGCATCGACACGAGCAGATTCGTCATCGGCGTATGGTCCTCGTACCGCAGATGGCGTCCGCCCTTCATCCGACCGGCCGCGCCGACGAGCAGGAGGTTGGGCAGCGGGAAGTGATCGTGGGCGTTGCTGTTGCTCATGTTGCTGCCGTAGAGCAGCACCATGTGGTCGAGCAGCGAGCCGTCGCCGTCGGGCGTCTCCTGCAGCTTCTTCACGAACTGGGCAAACATGCCGACGTTGAACGTCTGGATGCGGACGTTCTTTTCCATCTTCTCGGCGCGGTTCTGATGGTGCGAAATCGCGTGATGACCGTCCGCGACGCCGACCTGCGGATACGTCCGGTTGCTTACCTCGCGCGACACCATGAACGTGATGACCCGTGTGATATTGGCCTGGTAGGCGACGACCATCAGGTCGTACATCAGGCGGACGTGCTCCTCGAAGTCGAACGGCACACCCGCCGGCTTCGGCGGCAGCAGCAGCGCCTCGTCGCCCTGGCTCTTTTCGGCACGCTGGATACGGCGCTCGATCTCCCGGATGTTGTCGAGATATTGAGTCATTGTCTGTCGATCAGAGGGTCCGAGCTTGAGCTGCAGCGTGGAGGCTTCCTTCGTGATGGCGTCCAGGATCGAACGGTCTTCCTGGATGCGCGCAATGCGTTCGGCGGCGTTGCCGCCCTGGCCGAACATCCGCTCGAACACCTTCCGCGGGTTGATCTCCATCGGCAGCGGCGTTGTCGGCGTCCGCCACGACAGCGTGTTCATGTAGATGCAGCCGTAGTCGCGGTCGCAGGATCCGATCAGGCCGGAGTGGTCTTCGGTGGCAAGCTCCATTGACGGCAGCACCGTATCCTGGCCGATCGCCTGCGCGGCGATCTGATCGGCGGTCACGCCGGCATAGGCGTCAACACCCTGAGTGGCCTTCGGACGGACGCCGCTGAGCCACGTGGTCGGGCTCAACGAGTGGACAGCGGTCGTGTCCGCGGCGCGGTGCCCGAGGCCGCTGATGACATTCAGACGATCACGGAACGGCTCGAGCGGCTTGAGGATCGGCGTGAACTCGAAGCCGGCGCCTTCAGTCGCCGGGGTCCATTGCGCCATGATCGCGCCGTGCGGCACGTAGACGAAGCCGATGCGGGATGCCGCTTTGCCAGCTGTCTGCGCGAACAGCGTGCGTGCAGGGACCATCGCATCCAGCAGTGGAAGCGCCAGGGTCACACCCATCCCGCGAATGAACGTTCGCCGCGGGATGTGCTTCTTGACGATCACCATTCTCAGTTCCTCGGCACCCTGAAGGGATGCCCTACGAGTATTAGTGCCCGACGAGCGTTAGTGCGACGCGAGCGCCGTGATGTTGGCCTCGTTCTGCGCCTTCTTCAACTGGAACGCCGGACTGTTGACGATGCCGAGCACGATCGAAGAGAACCGGTAATTCTGCGCCGCCGCGTCGCGGGCGATCCCGCGCACCAGCGGCTTGTCCTTGTGTTCGACGCCCCGGCCGAGGCCGTAGGTCATCAGCTTCTCCGTCAGCGTCCGGACGAACATCTCAGGCTGCTTCAGGATCGCCTTGCGCAGCCCGATCGGACCATCAACCGGCGCGCCGTTGCCGAGCTGACCGACGGGATCGATTGGTCCGCCCGTTTCCTTGACGCGCCATTCCCCGACGCCGTCGAAGTTCTCGAGCGCGAAGCCGAGCGGATCCATGATGCGGTGGCAGCTCGCGCACGTCGGGTTGCGCCGGTGCTGCTCCATCAACGCGCGCAGCGACTTCGGCTCCTCGCCCTGCTTGTTCTCGAGCGTCGTGTCGACGTTCGGCGGCGGCGGCGACGGCGGCGTCCCCAGAATGTTCTCGAGAATGTATTTGCCGCGGAGCACTGGTGAAGTGCGGTTCGGGTAGGACGTCACCGTCAGGATGCTGCCCTGACCAAGCAGGCCGCGCCGCTCTTCGTTCTTCAACGTCACGCGACGGAACTGGCTGCCGTAAACGTTCGGAATGCCGTAGTGGCGGGCGAGCCGCTCGTTGACGAACGTGTAGTCGGCATTGAGCAGGTCGAGCACACTCCGGTCTTCGCGGATGATGCTGTCGACGAACATCTCCGTCTCGGTACGGAACGCCTGACGCAGCTCGTTGTCGAAGTTCGGGAAATCGCCCGGCGTCGGGATGTGGCTCTTCAGGTTGCGCAGCAGCAGCCACTGGCTGGCCCAGTTCTCGACCAGCGCGTGTGCCTTCGGATCCTCGAGCATCCGCTTGACCTGCTGCTGCAGGACGACCGGCTGGCTCAGACGGTTCTGTGCCGCCAGCGTCAGCAGCGTGTCGTCGGGAATCGAACTCCACAGGAAGAACGACAGACGCGACGCCAGCTCGGTGTCGCTGACGCGCGCGGTGCCGACCGCCGGAGCCGTCTCGGTCCGGAACAGGAACTTCGGATTCGCGAGGATCAAGCGCAGTCCCTGCTCGATGCCGTGGTCGAAGCTGCCCTTCTTCCGGCCTTCCGCGTAGAGCGCCATGATCGGCGCCATGTCCTCGTCCGTTACCGGCCGGCGGTAGGCGCGGCGGGCCAGCGTCGCGAGGATCGTCTTCGCGCAGGTCTCTTCCGTTCCTTTGCCGGCCTTGCAGGTGAAGACGCGACGGCGGCTCGGCGTTTCACCGGGTCCGGTCGGGTTGTACGGTCCCGTCACGTTGACGTGATCGATCAGCGGCAGGCCATTCATATCCTGCAGATCATGATTGCGCTCGTGCGGCTGCAGCGGCTCGTCCGACTTCGCGGCGTTCCGACGCACGAACGTCACGCCGACCATGTGCGGCCCGGCGCTCACCTTGACCTTCGTCTTCAGGCGGTCGTCGATCTTGTTCGCGGTATCCGACATGTTCTTGTCGGACGCCAGATTGTCCGCCTCGCCCCCGACCTGCGCGACGAAGACGCGTTCACCGTCGATCGAGATCTCCAGCTGGTGCGGGAACTCGAGGCCCGTCATGTAGCCGACGATATTGCGCAGCAGGAAGACGGCGAATTCGTACTCGGCGTCCTGCGGGAACTGGTGCTTGAACAGCAGTCCGCCCCGTGTGCCGAGCGGAAGCCCCTCTACGTGCTCTTCCTGCGAATCATCAGGTGGCACACGGTAACCGGCGCGAATGACGTCGGTGTCGGTGCCGATCGCCAGGCTGCTGATCTTGCTGCCGGCCGCCAGGTATTGCTCGAGCAGCGACGGCGAGACGCGAAGGACGCCCGCGATGTTGTCGAATCCGTAGCTCTCATCGTCGGCGGGCAGCAGGTCGGCAACATCGACCTCGAGGTCGAGCAGGTCGCGAACGGCGTTTCCGTACTCGGTGCGGTTGAGCCTGTGAATGGGTTTGAAGCCGGGATCGGGCGTCTTGCGCGCCTGACCATCCAACGTGGCCTCGAGCGCGACGATGAAGGTGTTCAGGGTCGGCTCATCGGGCCGCGGCATTCCCTGCGGCGGCATCATGCCGCCGCGCAGCTTGATGAGCGCGCGCTCCCAGACGTCGGAGTGCGCCGCAGGCTGCGTGACGTCGAGACCCTCGAACGAGACCCCCCCCGTTTTCGCGCGGTTGTTATGGCAACTGACGCAGTATTTCTGGACCATCCCCTGGTCCGGGGCAGATGCGACCGGAACCGTTGCAGCGGAAGACGCTGTCGGCTGCGGGATCTTCGCTGCCTGAGTGGCTGAAGCCGCGCGCGCCGGTTGAGAGGGAGCCGGGTCAGCGATCAGATGGATGGAGCCGGCGAGCAGAAGAGTCAGGACACAGCCGCACGCCCAGAAAAACCGACGATGAATCACGGTACTCCTCTGACTCTTCCGCCCGAAGGCGGAAGCCACGCACGCGCAACAAGCCTCTCGTCGCGCGCAACTATAGCCACACCCGGCGGGCGTGAACTATAACTTACCGACCCGCCACGTCCTGACGGGTCCACGGACTATCTATTATGACGCGCAACTCGCTGTGCGTGCTAGGGATAATCGCCTCGGCCGCGCTCGTTTCCGGGCAGCAGAGATGGCTCGCGCCCGGCGACCGCAACCTTTCCACCGACGGAGCTTGGACCGAGTATCCATTGCCGAGTCCGCGCAGCGGGCCGACGACTATCGCGCTCGCCGCGGATGGGACGGCCTGGTTCACGGAGGCTGCTGGCAACCGAATCGGCCGAATCAGCGCGGACGGCACCGGGCTGAGGGAGTTCCCGCTCCCGAACCCGAACAGTTCCCCGCGCATCATCGCGCTCGGCTCCGACGGCAACATGTGGTTTTCAGAGCACACCGGGAACCGGATCGGGCGAATCGCGCCGGATGGGACGATTGCCGAGTTCCCGATCCCGACCGCCAACAGCATGCCGCGGGCGATCGCGCTGAGCGCCGATGGCAACCTCTGGTTCGGCGAGTTCGCGGGCGGAAAGATCGGCCGCATCACGCCGCAGGGCGTCATCACCGAGTTTCAGATTCCGACGCCCGATAGCGGCCCACGGGCGCTGGCTGCCGGGCCCGATGGCAACGTCTGGTTCTCAGAGTTCAACGCGAGCAAGATCGGCCGCATCACTCCCGACGGGATGATCGCCGAGTTCGACCTGCCGCGCCCCACTTCCGGTCCCGGCGACATCACCGCCGGCACCGACGGCAATATGTGGTTCGTGGAGTTGAACGGACAGATGGACGGCCGAAAGGTCGAGGGCAACCGCGTCGGGCGTATCACGATGGACGGGAAGATCACCGAGTACCAGATTCCGAGTCCGACCGGGTCGCCGACGAATATCGCGGTCGGTCCCGATCGCAACATCTGGTTCACGAAGGGCAATGTCGTCGGACGGGTGACGCCGGATGGCGCCATCACTGAAGTGCCGATGCCGGCCGGTGTCGCCGGCACGGGCCTGACCGCCGGCAGCGACCGCCAACCGCCGCGTCGCCTGTCGAACCGGCTCTGGGTGGCGGCGTCGGGGGCGAATCGGTTAGCGTTTCTCACATTCAAATGAGCGTTACCACGGAGGCGGGCCGCGGAGGCGCGGAGACGCGGAGCAGAATCCTCTCTTTTGTCATCTGGATTGTCGTCGCGCTGCTGGGTGCCGGTGCATTTGGCTACATCGCGCTGGCACGCGGCGAAACGATCAGTGCTGCGTGGCTGGTGGTCGCCGCCGTCTGCTCCTACCTGGTCGCCTACCGGTTCTATTCGCGCTACATCGCCGGGAAGGTCTTCGGCGTCGATCCGCAGCGCGCGACACCGGCCGAGCGGTTGAACAACGGACGCGACTTCGTGCCGACGTCGCGCTGGATCCTGTTCGGGCACCACTTCTCGGCAATCTCGGGCGCTGGTCCGCTGGTCGGTCCGACGCTGGCGGCGCAGTTCGGTTTCCTGCCCGGCACCATCTGGTTGATTGCGGGCGTCGTCCTCGGTGGCGCGGTGCAGGACATGCTGATCCTGTGCGCGTCGATGCGGCGCGACGGCAAGTCGCTCGGCCAGATCGCGAAGGAGGAAGTGAATCCTGTTGCCGGCATGGCGGCGATGGTCGCGATTTTCGCGATCATGATCATCCTCCTCGCCGTCCTCGCCCTCGTCGTCGTCAACGCATTGCGCGACAGCCCGTGGGGCCTGTTCACGCTGTCGTGCACGATTCCGATTGCACTGCTCATGGGATGGTGGATGAACAACCTCCGTCCCGGCAAAGTTGCGGAAGCGACGGCGATCGGCATCGCGCTGCTGATCGCGGCACTCGTTGGCGGGCAGTGGGTGTCGCAGAGCGCGACGTGGGGACCGGCGTTCACGTGGACGGGAACGAAGCTGGCCTGGGTGGTGATGGCCTACGGCTTCGTCGCGTCGGTGCTGCCGGTGTGGCTGCTGCTGGCGCCGCGCGACTACCTGTCGGCGTTCATGAAGGTCGGGACGATTCTCGTGCTCGGACTCGCGATCATTGTCGTGATGCCGCCGCTGAAACTTCCGGCGCTGACGCAGTTCGTCGATGGCACCGGTCCTGTGTTTGCCGGCAAGGTGTTCCCATTTGCTTTCATCACCATTGCATGCGGCGCGGTTTCCGGTTTCCACGCGCTGGTGTCGAGCGGCACGACGCCAAAAATGCTCCGTCTGGAAAGCGATGCGCGCCTCGTTGGCTACGGCAGCATGCTGACCGAGTCGCTGGTGGGCGTCATGGCGATGATTGCCGCGGCGACACTGGACCCCGGCGTCTACTTCGCGATGAACGTCGGTCCGGCCACCCTCGGTGCGAATTCGGCGGATGCGGCAAAGACGATCGCACAGTGGGGATTCATGGTCTCTCCGCAGCAGCTCGACGCCCTGGCGCGGTCGATGGGTGAGTCAACGCTGCTGTCGCGGACGGGCGGCGCGCCGAGCCTGGCCGTCGGCATGGCCGGCATTCTCGGCGGCGTGTTCAGCGGTCCGGGTCTCGCGCTCTGGTACCACTTCGCCATCATGTTCGAGGCGGTTTTCATCCTGACGACGATTGACGCGGGCACGCGCGTCGGCCGCTTCATGCTGCAGGAGCTGCTCGGGCACGCCTACGCGCCGCTCGGGCGCACGTCGTGGTACCCAAGCATCATCCTCTCGTCATTCCTCGTCGTTGCCGGGTGGGGCTACTTCCTGTATCAGGGCGTGATCGATCCGCTCGGCGGGATCAACTCACTCTGGCCGCTGTTCGGCATCGCCAACCAGCTGCTGGCCGCCGTCGCGCTCTGCGTGGCGACGACGGTGCTGGTCAAGATGGGCCGACCGCGCTACATCTGGGTACCGCTGGTGCCGCTGGCGTGGCTCGCCGCGGCTACGCTCACGGCCGGCTGGCAGAAAGTCTTCTCGCCGGACCCGAAGCTCGGATTCCTCGCGCACGCGCAGTCGCTGGCGATTTCGACCCTGCCGACCGCACCGCGCATGATCTTCAACGATCGCCTCGACGCGGCACTGGCGCTGTTTTTCATGGCTGTCGTGCTCGTGGTGATTCTGGCGTCGGCACGCGAATGGTGGATGGTGTTGGCAGGCAGGAAAGCACCAGTCGTGCACGAAGCGCCATACGTGAAGTCGCAGTTGGCCGTGAGTTGAATATGAATGCAGAATGCAGGATGCAGAATGCAGAATTGAACGGCCCAGCATTCTGCATCCTGCATTCTGAATTCTGCATTTACAGGAGCGCCTGTGCGTGTGATGCCTAAGACCTCACTGATCGGCAGCGTGGCCGCTGCGGCGATCTTCGTCTCGACGGTATTCCTGGGTGCGCAGGCGCCTGCCGCTCAACCACCGGCGCCGGCGCCGGCGCCGACGCAGGGCGCCGCGCCGCAAGCCGCACGAGGTCGCGGTGGGCTGCCCGGCACCGAAAGCGGTTGGGCCACCTTCCAGGGGCAGTGCATCCAGTGCCACAGTACGCAGCCGCTCGGCAAGGGGCCGACCGCCTGGGAGATCCGCCAGATGACGCCCGAGCGCATCGTTGCGGGACTCTCGAAGGCCAGTCACACAGAAGGGCAGTCGCTCAGCGACGTTCAGAAGCGGCGCGTCGCCGAGTTCATGAGCGGTCGCCCGGTGGGCAGCATCAATGCCGGCGAAGCGAAGTCGATGCCCAATCAGTGCGCGTCGAATCCGGCGATGACCGACCCGACACGCGGGCCATCCTGGAACGGCTGGGGAAACGACCTCGCGAACACGCGCTTCCAGCCCGCCGCCGCGGCGAGGCTGACCGCCGCCGACCTGCCCCGCCTGAAGGTGAAGTGGTCGTTCGGCATTCCGCATGGTGAAACCAACAATGCACAGCCGACCGTCGTATCCGGCCGGGTCTTTCTGGGCACCGATAACGGCTACATCTACTCGCTCGACGCCAAGAGCGGCTGCGTCTACTGGTCCTTCCAGAATGGTTCGATCGTCCGCGGTTCGCCGACCGTCGGCGCGGTCACGGGCCAGGGTAATGCGCGTTATGCGGTGTTCTTTGGCGACGGCCATGCGAACGTCTTCGCGCTCGATGCGCAGACCGGCCACCAGCTCTGGAAAGTGCGCGTCGACGATCACGTCGTCGCACGCATCACCGCCGGCCTGAGGTATTACGATGGCCGCGTTTACGTTCCGTTGTCAGGCTCGGAGGAGTTCAACAGCGGACGACCCTTTTACCCGTGTTGCACGGCACGCGGGGCCGTTGTGGCCCTCGACGCGAGCACCGGCAAGCAGATTTGGAAGACCTACAACGTCGACGAGGCGAAGCCGTGGAAGAAGCAGCCAAACGGGGTGCAGCTCTACGGACCGTCAGCCGGCGGTATATGGAACGCCCCGACGATCGACCCGGTTCGTGGTGCCGTCTATGTGGGAACCGGCGACCCGGTCACGCCGCCGGAATCACCTCTGACCGACGCGGTGGTGGCGATGGATCTCAAGACCGGCAAGGTGCTCTGGTCACACCGCGTCGTCGACCGCGACCTGTTCATGGGCGGATGCACTGGTCCGGACCGAAGTGAGGCGTGCCCGGATCCGATGGGCCCCGACTTCGACATCGGCAATTCTCCCATTCTCGTCACGCTGCCGAACGGCAAGCGCGCGTTGTATGTCGGCACCAAGGGCGGCGAGATCGTGGCGCTCGACCCGGATAGCAACGGCGCCGTGCTCTTCAAGGTGTTTCCCGCTGGTGCGCCCGCACGCGGTGGACGGGGACGCGGGGCGATCGTGTGGGGCGGCGCGTCCGACGCGCGGCAGGTCTATTACGGCATGGGCGCCGCAGGACTTGGCGCCGTCGAATCGACGACCGGCAAGACCGCGTTCGTGTTCACAACTCCGGGTCTCGCCGGCGGCGTCGCCGCGCTCGGCGCGGCGCCGACGATGATCCCGGGCGTCATCTTCGAAGGCGCCGGCGACGGCCAGCTGTTCGCGATATCACCTGAAGGCAAGCAGCTCTGGTCGTTCAATACGGCGCAGGAGTTCGCGACCGGCAACAAGGTGCCGGCGCATGGGGGCGCGATTGCGACCTCCGGCGCCGTAGTCGTCGACGGTATGGTGTATGTCGCTTCCGGCTACGCCATCTCTAGTGGTGCATCGGGAGGCAACGTCCTCTTGGCCTTCGGGTTGGATTGACGTCGCAGCTGGCGGTTAGACGAGTCCTTGTCTTGACAGAACCGCCTCAGCGGGCACAGTATCCGCGCGTCAGAGTTCAGCGGGGCAAAACCTAGGAGGCCCAGATGCGCGTACTGCGGATCGGAGCGCTCGCGCTCCTTCCACTCTTGCTGCCGACGCTTGCGTTGGCGCAGGCTGCCATTTCTGGTGTGGTCAAAGATTCATCCGGGGCCGTGCTGCCGGGCGTCACAGTCGAGGCCGCGAGCCCTGCGCTGCTGGAGAAGTCACGGTCCACTGTCACCAACGCCTCCGGGCAGTACCAAATCATCCAGCTGCCGCCTGGCATCTACTCGGTGACGTTTACGCTGACCGGGTTCCAGGGCTTCAAGCGCGACGCCGTCGAGCTGAGCGGCACGTTCGTCGCCTCGATCAATGCCGAAATGAAGCTCGGCAACCTGAACGAAACGATTACAGTGACCGGCGAGACGCCCCTCGTCGACGTGCGCAGCGCGGGCGTGCAGAAAGTGGTGACGAAGGAAGTCGTCGACGCCATTCCTACCGGGCGCCTCGGCATCAACCTCGCCGCATTGCAGCCGGGAATCATCCTCGGCGCCGGCGGAGGCGTCGGCCAGTCGAACACGAACTCGCTCACCTCGCAGGACGTCGGCGGCACCGCCGGCGACACGTTCACGGACCTGGCCATTCACGGTGGCAAGCCCGCCGAACAACGACAGACCATCGGCGGCGTGTCTGCGGCGACGACGATCCGGTTCGGCGAATCTCTGAGCAGTTCGCCAAGCTTCACGGCGATGCAGGAGATGACCGTCAACACGTCCGGTGCGGACGCGTCGATGGCCGCCGGCGGCGTGCAGATTAACTACGTGCCGCGTGACGGCGGCAACACCTTCAAGGGTCTGTTGTTCACCACGTTCTCCAACAACTCCATGCAGGGACAGAACTATTCGACCGGGACCAGGGACGCCAGCGGGAGCTGCACGCCGATCGAGAGCCTGTATTGCCGCGGCCTGACGTCGCAACCCGGCGAACTCAAAGAAACCTACGACTTCAACCCCGGCTACGGCGGTCCAATCATCCAGGACAAGCTGTGGTTTTTCGGCACCGCGCGCTGGACCAAGGCCGAGAACTACGTTCCAAACGAGTATCCGAACGCAAACTTCGTCGTTGGTCAGACGAACCCGCTCCTTCTGAACCGGACGACGCTGGCGTACGTGCCGGACTTCACCAAACCGCTGGGGACGACCTACGGTGGTGGCGGCTACTTCTGGGAGCAGACGCTCCGCGTGTCATGGCAGGCGTCGGAGAAGGACAAGATCGGGGTGTACTACAACAACAAGAAACGCGAGTACACCAACGGCGCCCAGAATCTCGGGTTGGAATCACGCAACACCACGTATTTCTTCCCCTTCTCCGACCAGTTGGTACAGTGGTCGCGCCCGCACACGAACCATCTGCTGTTCGAGGCGGCGTTCTGGCGTCATCAGGAAACGTGGGGTAGTCGGCGCGCCGCCTCCGACATAGCCGATCCGCTGGCGATTGGCGTTACGGACAACAATCCTCAGTCGACTGTTGCCGGTTATTCACAGTTGATCAGTTCGTACCACGGCCGCGTCGGCGCGACCGACACACCGAGTCACAACCCGAACTATCGCAGCAACTTCAACCTCTCGTACGTCACCGGCTCCCATGCATTCAAGACGGGTATCGACCTGAATGGTGCGCGACGCTGGGCGAACAGCGAGTCAGTAATTCCGTACAGCTACGTCGTGAGCACGCTGGCGAATAACGGCGTCGGTCTGGGCATTCCGGCTGTGACCACCCTGACTCTGCGGTCAGACGGTTGCACCGATCCGTTCGTACGCCAGGTGAACGGGGGTCTGGTCGGCGGCCACACCACGATTCAGCCCAGTTGCCCGACGCCCGCCCTTGGTTCGCCGAACAAAGTGACGAGCGAAGGAGGGATATTCGTCCAGGACAAATGGACGATGGACCGTTTGACCTTGAACGGCGGCGTGCGACTGGACTGGTTCTTCTCCGAGAACCCGGAGTTCCATCTTGGCCCATCCCTGCTGACGCCGAACCGTGACATCACCGTCCCGAAGTTCAGCACGACGCGCTTCAAGGACTGGTCGCCGAAGTTCGGTGTTGCCTACGACCTCTTTGGCAACGGCAAGACGGCGCTGAAGGGGAACATTGGAAAATACATGCTCGGTCAGGCGCTGGTCATAGGCGGGCTCGCGAGCCAGGCTGGCTACAACATCCAGCTCACGTCGTCACGTTCGTGGACTGACAACAACAACAACTTCATCCCGGATTGCGATCTGACCAACCCGGCGGCACAGGGGCCGACGCAGACGGGCCTCAACCGGCAAATCGATACCTGCGCCGCACCAGTGGGTGCAAACCTCAATTTCTACGACAACCAGTTGCGGCCGAATCTGGCGGTGCAGCCCGATGCGCGGTACGGGTGGGGCAAGCGTCAGTACAGCTGGGAGGCGGCGGTCAGCGCGCAGCACGAGCTCGATCGCGGGCTGTCGATCAACGGTGGAGTGTTCTGGCGGTGGTTCGGCAACTTCCTCGTCACCGACAACACCTCCGCGACGGTGCGCGACTACACGCAGTTCTCGGTCACCGAGTCGTTGATCCCGCCGTCACCGCCATCGGCGGGCGGGCAGACGCTGCCGAGCGATATCAACACCACCCGATTCTTCAACGTGAATCCGGGCGTGGCGACGAATAACCTGCAGGGACTGTCGAAGACGATGTTCCCCGGCAGCAACGTCTACGACCACTGGTTCGGCGTCGACATCGGCATGGCCGCCAGGCTGAACTACGGAATCATCGTCCAGGGCGGCCTTAGCACCGGGCGTCAGATTACCGATTTCTGCGACGTGCAGGATCCGGACAAAGCGGGCGACAACGCGCTTATCGAGATGCTCGGAAGCAACTCGCTGAACACCTGCCACATGGAACAGAACTGGCTGACGCAGATCAAGTTCCTCGGCTCGTACACCGTGCCGCGAATCGACGTTCAGATCGGAGCGGCGTTCCAGAGCATTCCGGGTATTGAGTACGCGGCAGCTTATGCGGCGCCCAACACCGACCTGGCGCGCCCGGTGTCCGACGGTGGCTTGGGGAGACTGCCGGCGGGAGGAAACGCGGTTGGTACTACCAACGTCAACCTGATTCAGCCGGGCTCGATGTATGGCCCACGGCTCAATCAGCTCGACCTGCGGCTTGGGAAAATCCTGAGACTGGCGAACACCCGATCGAATGTCAGCCTCGATCTGTTCAACATCCTCAACAACGACACTGTCACTCAGGCGAGCTCCGCGTATTCAAGTGCAAGCTGGCTGGTGCCGCAGGGAATCATCGCGCCGCGGCTGATGAAAGTGTCCTTGACGTTCGACTTCTGAGGCCCCAAGGCCTAAGGGCCAAGGCTGAAGAGAAGAACGAAGCCGCGATAAGATCGCAAGTGTTGTCAGGGTTTCCTCGGGCCTGCTTTCGCAAGAGAGCAGGCCCTCTTTGTCTCGCGGTAGCACTCCTTGCGGTTGGCGGCGGCTGCAGGTCGCAGCCGCCGCCGACATCAACATCGGCAGCGGCGCCGCAGCCAGCAGGGGCCGACGCGGCCAACCTGCCAGCGGCCGCTCTTCCGGACATCTCGGGCCTGGACGAGTCTGCCCAAAGCCAGATTCGAGAGCAGTACTCGTCGTTGATGTCGTTGCTGTCGACGTCGGCGTCGCCGAACACGCTTGCTTCCGCTTACGGCGCGACCGGCAACCTGTTGCTGGCCGCAGATCTCTTCGACGCCGCCGAACCGTTCTACCTGCACGCCCAGGCACTGCAGCCTGAGGAGGTGCGGTGGCCGTACTACCTCGGTCAGATCTACAAGGCGAAGGCACAATCCGACAACGCGATTGCCGCCTTCGAGCGTGCGGTCGTCCTGCGCCCGAACGACGTCGCCTCGCTCGTCTGGCTCGGCAAGCTGTACCTCGACGCGGGCAAGCCTGACATGGCGCAGAGCAGGTTCGAACGCGCACTGGCCGCACAGCCCGGCACGGTGGCTGCCATGTACGGGCTTGGCCAGGCGGCGGCCGCACAGGCCGACCACAGACGCGCCGTCGAGTATTTCGAGCAGGTGCTGGCGACCGACGCACGCGCGTCGATTGTTCACTACCCGCTGGCGCTCTCGTACCGGGCACTCGGCAACACGGCAAAGGCCGAGGAGCACCTGCGCCAGCGCGGCACAGTGGAAGTCGGTCCGCCGGATCCGATGATGGCGGAATTGCGGGGGCTGTTGCACGGCGCCGACGCTGAGGAAACTCGCGGAACGCGGTCGTTGATCGGCCACGACTTTCCAGCAGCCGTCAAGCACTTCCGCGCCGCCGTAGAACTGTCTCCAGCGAATGCGACGCTGCGCCACAAACTGGGAACCGCGCTGTCGCTTGTCGGCGATACCCAGGGTGCGATGCAGCAGTTCAGGGAAGCCCTGCGGCTGGCGCCGACGCTTGCCGAAGCGCACTACAGCCTCGGCGTGTTGCTGGCGTCTGCCGGCCAGCACGCCCAGGCAATCGAGCACCTCTCGTCGGCGGTCCGCTATGGTTCCGGCTACACCGAAGCGCGTCTGCAGCTGGCCGAAACGCTCGGCCGGAGCGGACAGCTCGAACGCTCGCTCACCGAATATCGAGCGGCGGTCGATGCGGACCCACGATCCGCAGACGCCCGATTCGGATACGGGATGGCGCTTGCGCGAGTGAAACGCTACAAGGAAGCGCGGGACGTGTTTCTCGAAGGCGCGAAGTTGTATCCGGACCAGCCCAGGTTCACTGAGATGGTCGCCGCTGTCGATGCGGCGAAGCGAAATCCCTGACGCGCTTTTTCCGCCTGAGGCGGAAGCCACATGGATCGGTAACGCGCTACCGCCGCACCGGAAGAGTCCACTCGAGCGGGATCGATTCCGGAAGATAACACACGCGATCGTCGCAGGCCTGATAGGACAACGTGCCGGAGACCCTGAGCTGTTTCGTCTGCGCCGGCACGGCTCCCACCGCCACGTTCATCGTCAGCTTGAACGGATCCGTGTAGACAAGCACTCTTTCTTTGAGCGGCGCGAACAGGTAAATCGACGGCTTCGGGTAGTTCATTTTCGACGGCTTCAGCGAACGATTGGCGTTCAATGTAACGGCGATCGCGCGATAGGTCGTCCCTGGCGCATACACGTGCATCTTCTTCTTCGGGACGACATCGACGACGAGCGTCAGATGTCCACCCGGTTTGACGGCATCCGGTGACAGCGAAGCGGTGAAGCTGAGGTGGCGGGTATTTCGCGCGACGATGACGTCGGCGCCTGCGCGCGTGACGCCGATCGTCGTACAGGCAAGGAGCGATGCGAGCAGACTACGGAGCAAGCGCCTTTTGGATCTCTTGCTCCAACCGTATTTCGTCGCCCGGGTTGAACCCGTCCTGCTTTGAAAGAATCTCACCGCGGCCATCGAGCAGATAGTGCGTCGGCGTCATCCGGACCTTGTACTCGTTCGGGGTCGAGCGTCCGCCGAGCAGCACAGGGACAGTGTAACCGTGCTTTGTCCGCCACTCGGGAATCAGCTTCTGCTCGTCGGGGAGGACGTTGATCCAGACCATCGACAGACCCTGCTCGCGATAGGTGTCGTACAGCTTCTGCACCTTCGGAAACGCCGCGTTGCAGTACGCGCAGGTCGGGAAGAAGAAGACGACCAGGGTCGCCTTGCCGAGGACGTCGGACAGCGTCCGCTCAGGACCCTCGAGCGACTTCAGCTTGAACGGGCGCAGCTTCTCGGCAGCTGCCGGCGATGGCAGCGCCAGCGCGAACAGCAAAATGACGCAGGCGAGGCGCGCAGCGACCCTCATTTACGCTCCCGGACGAATCTGCTCGGGTGTCCGCGGCGCTGCCGGCTGATCGCTCGGCGTCGGCATCACATGCGGAGCGGACTTGCCGCCGAACCGCAGCGAGTAGGTCGCGATCGAGACGTATTCCGGGAACGTCGAGTCGCCAGGGTTGCCGGTGTACGGGTTCCGGAAGCGGTTGAAGTAGTAGCCGACCGGGAAATTGAACGACACGGTGTGGCGGCCGCTGCCGACCGTCACACCCGGCTCCCAGTACATTTCAACGCCCGGCCGCCGGAACCCGTGCGACGCGCCCATCAGGTCGTAGCGCGGAACGCCTTCCGCTCTCCATGCCAGCGACGCGGTCAGGTAGCTCGTGATGGCGACCGACGCGCCGGCGCGGAAGACGAACTGATCGGACACGGTGTTGACGTTCGACGGTGTCGCAGCGTCGACCACGTTCCCGCGCGAGGCGGTACCGGTATCCCGTGGATTGGCCAGCCACGTGCTGGACCCGAACGCGGTCACGCGTCCGATGGATTTATAGCCGGTGAAATCCATGATGAGGCCCCAGCCGCCGTCGCCGGGATGCACCGAGATGTCAACGTAGCGTTCGACGTTGTTGTTGCCGTTGCCGTCCGGAAACACGTCGGTCGCTTCGTTGTTGCCCGTCGGGAACTTGACGCCACCACCGAAGAAGACGTTCCAGCTGTGCGCGGAGGTTGTCGGGTTGAACATGGCCACGCGCGCCAGCGTGGTGATGTCGCCGAGACCATGCGCGTTCTCGTTGGCGCGGGCCGCAGGACCGCCGGCGCGCGGCGACGGGATCCCCCACGACGCCTCGACATACGGAATGCCGGCGTTCACGCTGATCCGCGGCGTGAGCTGATAGCCGATGGTTGCGGTCATCGAGTTCTGGCGGTTGACGACGTAGGTCTGTTCGGTTTGACGTTGTATCTGATATTCGGTGCCGTTGTAGTGCCTGTTGGCAACAGATGCGCGTCCGGTGAAGGTGACCGTCCAGGTACCGGCCTCCGAATCCAGCGAGCCGGTCGTGCCGAACAGCGGCGAGGTCTGGCGGAGCAGGATGCAGCCCTGCGCAAACGAGTCTGCGGCAGTGGCCGCGACACTAAGGACGGCCACGGCACCTATGGCGACAGCTTTCCGATGCATAGCCGTGAATCCTACGGATGCGCCCGGGAACGGTCCATAGTCGGAACGTACTAGGGGTATCTCCGACCGAAAACGGCTGTCCCCACACGGACGATGGTCGCCCCCTCCTCGACGGCCACTTCGAAGTCTCCGCTCATCCCCATCGACAGTTCCCGCAGCATCCCGGCGGATGTTGCCCCCGCCCATTGGTCGCGCAGGGCCCGCAAACGCTGAAACCAGGGACGTGCGTCTTCCGGTGTCTCCGGGAAGGGTGGCAGCGTCATCAGGCCGACGACCCTGGCAGCGCGGCAGCTCGACGCCGCGTCGAGGATGTGCGGAATTGCATCCGGCGGTGCGCCGAACTTGGTGGCCTCGCCCGCCAGGTCCACCTGCAGGAGGAGCTCCGGCGAATGGCCGGCGTCCGCGGCAGCGGCATCGAGCTTCTGCAGCAGCTCGACGCTGTCGACCGACTGGATCATGGCGAATGCCGCAGCCGCCTTGCGCGCCTTGTTCGTCTGCAGGTGGCCGAGCAGATGCCAGCGAACGGGGAGATCGGCCGACGCGCCGATCTTGTCGAGCGCTTCCTGAACGCGGTTTTCTCCGAAATCACGGTGTCCGGCGGCGTACGCCTGCCGAACTGCGTCTATCGGGAAGGTTTTGGAGACAGCGACGAGGCGGATCGAGGAAGGATCGCGTCCGGCTCTCCGGGCCGCCGCGTCAATGCGCGCGCGAACTTCGGAGAGCCGGTCGGCAATGGACAACGGTTACTTCTTAACCATCTTCTCGAGCGCCGGCAGGGAGGCTTTCACTTCCGCTGCTTTTGCACCGTTCGGGTCCAGCTGCAGATATGTCTGCAGCGAACTCACCGCCAGGTTGAAGTCGCCAAGGTTCAAGGCGGTCATGCCGAGCTGATAGTGGGCCATCGCCATCTTCGGATCCGCTTTGGTCGCCCCTTCGAACGCGGTCTTCGCTTCGGCGAACTTGCCGCCATTGAACATCACGACGCCCTGGTTATAGAGCGCTTCAGCGCTGCCACCGCCGCCCGGCGTCGCCGCGGAATATTGGGCCGCTTTTGCGCTGGCGTCCGCAGCGAGATCGAACTTGCGTTGTGCGTTGTAGAGGGCGGCGAGCTGCGTATATGCCTGTCCGTGGTCAGGCTTGAGCTCGACTGCCTTCTTGAACGCCGCCTCGGCCTCGGCGTATTCCTTCTTGTTCATGTGGCCCATGCCGAGATTGAAGTAGCAATCCGAGCAGGTCGGCGCCTGCGCGACGATCTGCGTGAAGGCGGCGATTGCTTCGTCGTTCCTGCCGGCGGCCAGGTGGTCCGAGCCCTGCTTTGCGAGCGCCTGCAGCGCCGCCGCCGCCTTCTTGTCCTCTGCAGAACCCGTGTCGACCTTCGCGCCCGCCGCAGCCGCCGGCCGCAGCGTGAAACTGATCGGCTGGTTCTGACCCTGCGTGACCGGCGCGTTGACCGTATCGGTGCCGATCCCGTCCTTGCTCGCCGTCATTTTGTACGGCCCGGAATTGAGCCCGATGATCAGAAACTCGCCCTTGCCGTCGGTCTTTGCCTCGCGCGACATGGCGACGTTCTGCGCCTCGAACACGATCTTCGCGTCGGGTACCGGCTTGCCGGCCGAATCGACCACCCGGCCGCGGACGAGGGACTGCGCGAACGCAGGTGCGGCGGCACACGCGAGAAACATGACCGCAACCACGAAGCGGATCAGCTTGGTCCGCATGAAAAACCTCCTGGTAGCTATCAGCTATGAGCTACTTCTGGGAGCAGTCTACATGAAGAACCGTGCCACGGCGTCGAGGTCGTGAGTGACCGGCGCCGGCGGGAGGGATGCCAGAAATCTTCGGCCGTAGGCCATCGTTTTCAGGCGCGGATCGAGCACCGCCAGGACGCCACGGTCGGTCCGGTGCCTGATCAAACGACCAAGCCCCTGCTGCAGGGCGACGATTGCCAGCGGCACCTGGTAGTCGGAGAAGGCGTCGCCCCCTGCTGCGGCAAGTGCGTCGATTCGCGCGGCGACCACGGGGTCGCCCGGGGATGCGAACGGCAGCTTGTCGATGATGACGCAGCTCAGAGCGTCGCCGACGACGTCGACGCCCTGCCAGAAGCTCGAGGTCGCCAGCAGCACGGCGTTCGGCGTCGTTCTGAACTGGTCGATCAACACCGATCGCGGCGCTGATCCCTGTACGAGGATCGGGTAATTCAGCGCCATCTCGACGAATTGTTGAACCACCCGCAGGACGGCGTAGCTGGTAAACAGGACGAACGCCCGGCCGCGCGAACGCTTGACCAGTTCAATCGTCTCGCGCGCGGCCGCTTCAGCGAACGACGGCGATTTCGGCGGTGGCATGCGGCGCGGCAGATAGAGAAGCGCCTGCGTGCGGAAGTCGAATTCCGACGGGACCCTTACTTCCTCGGCGTTACGAAGGCCGAGTCTTCCCTTGACGTACGAAAACCCGTCGTCCACCGCCAGTGTCGCCGAGGTAAGGATCACCGAGCGAAAGCGCTTGAAGAGCGCGTCTCGTACCGTGCGGGAGACGTCGATCGGCGAGGCGCGCAAAAAGAGGCCGCGGCCACGTGTCTCGACGTAGTAGACGAAATCGGGATCGTCTGCCCGCATGACGAACCGCAGGTCGGAGCGGAGTTCAGCGGCGCGGCGTTGGATCGACGCTGCCAGTTCGTTCGAATCGTTCGAATCGTTCGAGTCGTTCGAATCGTTCGAATCGTTCGAATCGTTCGAATCGTTCTGGTTCGTCGATGAGCGCCTCGTCGCCAACGCCAGCGTGGCCTCCAGCCCTTCGAGGGCGCCGGCGAGCATCATCCCGTCCTCGAAGTGTTCCTGCATCGCATCGGCGGTGTATCGCGCGCGCGCTTCGCCAGTCTTGAGCGTCCGCTCGGCTGCGAGCGCGGAGAAAAATGTCCGCGCTCGGTCGGCGATGCGCTCGAGCGCGCGCGGAAGGTCGTCAATCGACTGCACGGCCAGCAGCCTGCCGCCGTCGCGCACGAGATCATCGACACGGTAGTTGCTGAATGACACGCCGAAGTACTGGGTGGCCACATCCTCGAGCTGATGCGCTTCGTCCACGACCAGCGTCGGGCAGGACGGGACCACCTCACCGAACGTGCTCTGCCGCACCGCCGCATCTGCGCACAGCAGGTGGTGGTTGACGATGACGACGTCCGATTCGACCGCACGCTGCCGCATCAGCGTGACGTAACAGTCGCCGAACCGCGGGCACGTCTGACCGAGGCACGACTCGGCTTCGGCAGAAATCGCCTTCCACATCGGCAGGTCTTCCGGCAGTTCCTTGAGCTCGGCGCGATCACCCGTCTTCGTCGTCGCCGCCCAGTCCTTCAGGATCGGAAGCAGGACGGCATCGCCCGACTCGATCAAGCGGCCGCCTGCGGACGTGTTCCCGTCGACGCCGTCCCGGTACATCTCCCACCGGTGCAAGCAGAGGTAATTCGAGCGCCCTTTCATCAACGTGGCGGTGAAAGGCACCCGCAGCGCACGGCTCAGCGCCGGCAGGTCTTTGAAGAAGATCTGCTCCTGAAGGTTCTTGGTGCCGGTGGAGACCAGTACGCGCTGTCTGCTGAGAATTGCCGGGATCAGATAGGCGAGCGTCTTGCCCGTACCGGTTCCTGCTTCGCTGAGGAGTGTGCCGCCCTGATTGATGACGTCGGCAACGGCCGACGCCATCCGCCGCTGGCCGTCGCGTGGCTCATAGCCGTCGACGACGCGCGCCAGCGCACCGGAATCGGAGAAGGAGGCAGCGACCTCGTCGATCAGGCGTGACGTTCCGGATATAGGGGGAACTTCCGGCACAGCCTTTCGACCTCTGTTTTGACCATGGCCAGCGCGCGGTCGTCAGCCGGAGCGGCCAGCGCGCGCGCAATCAGACTGGCGATGACGTCCATCTCCGGCTCGCGCATCCCGCGGGTCGTCACCGCCGGTGTCCCGACGCGGACGCCGCTGGCGACCATGGGCGCGTTCTGCTCGAACGGAATGACGTTCTTGTTGACGGTGATGCCGGCCTTGCCGAGCGCGGCCTCAGCATCCTTGCCGGTGATGCCCTTGGAGAAGACGTCCACGAGCATCAGGTGATTGTCGGTGCCGCCGCTGACGAGTCGGAATCCGTGGCTCGACAGCGCCATCGCGAGACGGCTGGCGTTGGCGACAATCTGCCGCTGGTAATCGGCAAACGCCGGCTCCATGGCTTCCGTGAAGCACACCGCCTTGGCCGCGATGATGTGCATCAACGGTCCGCCCTGGACGCCGGGAAACAGGGCGCGATCC
>Ga0111538_10000419_pt1 | contig 56066 bp, 46 predicted proteins | sample SoiMethybrSBSTD1_FD_79669 | JGI IMG/M metagenome (GOLD analysis project Ga0111538, IMG submission 79669) | Bulk soil microbial communities from a Populus tree surrounding site in Tennessee, USA - Soil MetaG P. TD hybrid SBSTD1 (version 2)... | ecosystem: Environmental > Terrestrial > Soil >... | reverse complement strand
CCTGACGATAGAGGTCCATGATACAGGCGATCGTCGCGCTGTCCACATAGGTGACCGTCGCCAGGTCGAGGAGGAGCTTGCGATCACCGCCGCCGATCAGCGAGGTCACGGTGTTGGCGAACTCCGAAAGGATCGGATACATCAGGCGGGTCTCGTTGACCCGCACGATGGACACGTCCTGCGTACGGTCGGTCGTCAGATTCATCCTGATACTCCGGTTTTCGGAATGGCGTCCTGCTGGTCGCGCAGCTTCTGAATCTGCCGCGCCAGCTCGGTGCGGCCGCGATTGATGCGCGATTTGACGGTGCCTTCCGGGAGGTGCAGCTTGTCGGCGATCTCCTGGTAGGTGAGTTCCTGAATGTCGCGCAGCATCACCGCCGTGCGCAGTGTCGGCGCGAGCTTGTCGAGCGCCTTGCGCAGCAGGCGGACGCGATCGCGCTGTTCGAGCTGCGTGTCGGCACGCGGGTCGGTTGAGACCGGCGCGAAGTCGGCCGGATCGACGTCGCGATTGATCGTCTCGCGCTCCTTGCGAACCGCGCGATAGTGATCGATGCACAGATTGCGGCTGACGCTGATCAGCCACGTCTGAAAGTTGGCGCGGCGGTCGAAGGTGTCGAGCGACTTATACAGTTTGAGGAAGACGTCCTGCGTCAGGTCCTCCGCCTGATCGTGCCGGCCGACGAACTTGTAGGCGACGTTGAAGACCTTGCGGCGATACATGCGCACGATCGTTTCCCACGCCGCCTGATCGCCGTTCAGACAGCGCTCGATGATTTCGTCGGTCGCGGGAGGCTGCGCGGACGAAGCGTCAGCGGACATAAACGATGTGATGTCCGAGGGAAGCCCGGCGGGACGTGCACGGAGGAGTGACGAGAATGGCGCATGATAACATGCGTAGGCTCGTGTACCTACCGTTCCAAGCCTCAGCGCAGGGTCTCCTCTGTGACGGCGTCAGCGTGCAATCCATCGTCGATCGCGTGGGGACGCCGGTCTACGTCTACAGTGCACAGGCGATCCGGCACGCCTATCGGGCGATCGATGACGCCTTTGCCGACTACCCCCATGCGATCCACTACGCACTGAAAGCCAACTCGACGCTGGCGCTCGTGCGGCTGCTGCGCTCGCTCGGCAGTCGCGCCGACGCCAACTCGGGCGGGGAGGTCTCCGTCGCGTTGCGCGCCGGCTTCGATCCCAAGGACATCGTCCTCACCGGCGTCGGCAAGACGCGCGATGAGCTCGAGATGGCGATCGGCAAGGGAGTCGGCACGATCAACGCGGAGTCGGCCGGCGAGCTCGATCGCATCGCCGATCTCGCCCTGGGCCTGAACCGCGTCGCGCGTGTCGCGCTGCGGGTGAATCCGGATATCGATGCGCTCACGCATGCCAACATTTCCACGGGGCTGAAGAGCAACAAGTTCGGCGTGCCGCTCCACGACGCGCGCGCGATCTATGCCGAGCGTCACACACGTGCCAGCTTGCGGTTCGTCGGGGTGCACGTACACATCGGCTCGCAGATTACGTCGGCGGAGCCGCTGCGTCGCGCCGCCGAAGCCCTCGTGACGCTGGCGATGGATCTGACAGAGGACGGGTTCAGCCTCGAACACGTGGATCTCGGCGGCGGCCTGGGGATCTCCTACGAGGGCAGGCCGATGATCACCCCCAAGGAGTACGCCGCGGCCGTCGTGCCCGAGTTGAAGCGTCTCGGCGTGCCGGTGGTGCTCGAGCCCGGACGTGCCGTGATCGGGCATTCGGGAGCGCTGGTCTCTCGCGTCGTGGACACGAAACGGAATCCCGACGGCCGGCAGTTCGCAGTCCTCGACGCCGGCATGTCCGACCTCATGCGGCCGGCACTCTACGGCTCGTTCCACCGGATCGTGCCGGTGCAGCCGCGCGAGGGTGCCGAGACCAGGTGGGATGTGGTTGGGCCGATCTGCGAGAGCAGCGACGTCTTTGCGCGCGATCGCGTGCTGCCCGACCTGCGCGTGGACGACGTCGTGGCGCTGCTCGATACGGGCGCGTACGGCGCCGTCATGGCGTCCAACTACAATCGCCGGCTCCTGGCGCCGGAAGTCCTCGTCGATGAGACGCAGTGGACGGTGATCCGGCGGCGACAGACCCTCGACGACGTGCTGGCGCTCGAGTCGTGACGCAGGGTCCTTCGACTCCGCTCAGGGCAGGCCTGCTGATCGCCTTCGAGGGCCTCGATCAAAGCGGCAAGCAGACGCAGACCGAGCTGCTGCGCGATCGTCTGATTGCTGCACACCGCGACGTGTTCCTGCTGTCGTTCCCCGATTACGGCACGCCGATCGGCGAGGAGATCGAGCGCGCGCTTCGCGGCGCCCGTAACTACGCGCCCGACGTGATGCAGCTGCTCTACGTCGCCAACCGCTATGAGTGGAGATCTGAGATCGAGCGACGGCGTAGTGACGGTCAGATCCTGATTTGCGATCGCTATCTGGCATCGAGCGTGGCCTACGGCGAGGCACAGGCGATCGATCCGGTGTGGCTGCTGGAGATCCAAAAACACCTGCCACAGCCCGATCTCACGTTCCTGCTCGACATCGCCCCCGAGGTCTCTGCGAAGCGCAAGACGGTCGATCGAGATCGATATGAGCGCGATCTCGCCCTCCTGAGTCGCGTCAGAGACAGTTATCTGCGACTCGCGAAGAACAATGACTGGGTGCACCTCAGCGCCGATCGCGATCGCGCACAGGTCGCCGCCGACGTGTGGGGCGCCGTTGAACGACATTTGTAGGGCAGGTGTCGCTTTGTCGACCCGACGTCTGGCGGGTCCAAAGAACAGGACCCGGCCTACGGCGTGCTTTTCAAGACCGGATGGGGCGCTCCGACCTTCAAACCCGAATCGAGGAAATTCCACGTCGTCAGGCCGTCGTCGCTCTCGGGTTCCAGTAGATAGAACACCAGCCGTCCGAGCGGCTGCTTCGTGCGCACCACAAGCGATCCAGCCGGCACGTCAACCTCGCGTTGCTTGAACCTGCCTTCGATCGATGTCGCGTGATGACCCTGAAAGGCCCGCTCGGCGTGTCGCATGTGGGTGAGCGTGAACTGCTCGACCGATCTGCGCGATGCTGTCCCGAGTTTCTCGGTCAGAATGCCGTGCTCGCGCAGCTTGCGCTCGACGACCTCGCGCAGCCCGTTGGCTGATACCGGCACGATGTACTCGGCCGGGACGCGCCGCGTCGCCTTCGACGCGAAACGATCGTAGACGAGCATGCTCATCGGAATTGCTGTCGTGTCCACCATCGTCCGCATGTTCTTGCCCGACCGCGGGTTGACCTTGCTGCCAATCTCGCCGACGAGCACGTCCACTGGTTTGGGCAACGCCTCCAACTTGGACGCGATGCTCAGTTCAGCAGGCATCCCGACACTCGACTGGCCATCTGTCAGACCGATCCTTAGGCGGATCACCTCGGCGTACGACGCCACGAAGCGCATGATCTCCTCGGTGAATGCCTCGGTCACCTTCACGCGCCGCTCGAAGTCCAAGTAGCTGTAGGCCTCGGACAGGATCGCGATGCGGTTGCGGAGGCCTGCGTAGTTCGTGCCGAAGCGCGGGCGCGCATCGAACGTGCGCCACACCTTTTGCCGCGTCTCGCCTGGCGCGAAGCCCTCGAGCTCGTCGTCCATGGCGTCGGCTGTCGCGAAGTTGCCGTAGTCGAACGTGCGAAAGCCATGGCGCACGCTCATCGCGTCGCGAACCGCCGGCAGTAACGCGTCGCGCGTGAACGCCGCGATTCTGGAGTCGGTATTCGCATTGAGCGCCGGCGCGTACGTGAGGTGGTAGCCGTGATACGACCCGTTGGTGGTGTGAAGATCAACAACGACGTCAGGATTCCAACGCGTGAAAAGCGCGACGAGTGCGCGCGCCTCGGACGAATCGAGCTTCATGAAGTCGCGATTGAGATCGAGGCCCTTGGCGTTCTCTCGGGTACCCACTCCTCCGATCGGACCGTTTTGCTCGACGCGGTTGTCGAGGCTGATTCTCTCGTTGCCGTCGGCGTTGTAGATGGGCGCGAACAGCCAGACGGCCGATCGCAGCAACGGCTGCAGATCGCCCAGCGTCAACCGGCGCGCCAGGTGCAGGGCTGCTTCCTTCCCTTCGACCTCGCCCGCGTGGATGTTCGCCATGACGAGCACGATCGGCACTCGTTGCTCGCCGGGCGGAACGGAATAGTCGGGAGCGCTGGGCGGAGGATCGCCGACGACGAGCAGCGGCAGGTCGCGGCCTTCCTCTGATTTGCCGAACATCTCGAGACGCACGCGCGGTGTCTGCCGCATCAGCGCGTCGATGAACCGGCGGACGTCGGCGTATCGACTCGTTTCCTCGAACCTGGTTTGCTCGGCGCGGGTCTGTAGTGTCGCAGCGGTCATCGTGGGTTGGGTCCGGCAGCCGCTGGTCAGCCAGAGGCAGACGGCGATGGCGGGGAAGACGCGACAGGCCCTCATCGGTGGTTGTCATTGTGGATCGCGAACGCGAGGGTGAGGGCGCGGACTTCTTTCGCGCCGGCGTCCTTGAGGACGTGGGCACAGGCATCGAGCGTCGCCCCCGTCGTTCTCACGTCGTCCACGAGGACGACGGTCCGATCGACGAACATCGCATGAATGACTCGGCGCGAGAGCAGCGGCGACACGCGAAAGGCGCCGCGTACGTTCCGTCGCCGCGCCGCCGCCGTGAGACCGGTTTGTGGCGGCGTGATCCGTTGACGCCACAGGCCGTGAATGACCGGAAGCGGCAGCGCTGCCGCGAGGTCGGCAGCTTGATTGAAGCCGCGATGAAGCCGGCGCCATGGGTGTAGCGGCACCGGCACGGCGCACGAGGCGTCCTTCAGCAGGTCTCGGCCAGCCTCGAGCAGGAACGCGCCGAGTGGCGACGCGAGCGTGCGGCGGCCGTCGTACTTGAACGCGTGAACGATGTCTCGCAGCGTCCCTTCGTAATTGCCGGCACTGCGGCCGCGATCGATGAGCGTGGTCTGGAAAGAATGCGGCGTCAGCCGCGCGACAGTGGCCCAGCAGAACGGGCAGACCGGGCCCTCGAGTGGACACTCGAGCACGCGGGCACACGACGCGCACACCGGCGCGAGGACGACGGCGAGGAGCGCGTTCGCGGCGCCGACGATGACGTCACGAGTGCGCCTCGTCGTCGAACTCGTGACGTTCGGCATTGCCCCAGAGCCGTTCGAGCCCATAGAACGACCGGCACTCACGGCTGAAGACGTGAACGACGAAGTTGAAGTAGTCGAGCAGGATCCATTCCGAGCGGTCCACGCCTTCGGTCAGCGCCGGCCGTTCCTCGAGCTCGCTCTTCAGCGTGTCGCGGACCGAGTCGGCAATAGCGGTGATCTGGCGAGCGTTGTTGCCGGTGCAGATCACGAAGTAGTCGGTGAAGCCACCGGCGTTGCGCAGATCCAGGACGATCACGTCCTGCGCCTTCTTGTCCCGCGCGGCCCGTACCGCCGTGGCCACTGCCTTCGGAAGCTTCAGCGCGGCGCGCCTCGTTGTCGTGCGTGGACGCGTGCTCCGGCTCCGGTTCTTCGCTGCGCTACTTCGAGATCGCTGAGTCTTGGCCATGCAAGTTGTCTACCGCTTCGTACAAGTGATGCGCCACGATGTACCGCGCGACTGCCGTGGGAACGAGGTCGTCAATCGATTGCCGCGCCGCGAGGCGCGCGCGGATCGTGCTCGATGACACGTCACGCACGCGCGCCTCCACAGGAAAAATGGACGTGCCGAGCCGTGCGCGCAGCGATGGGGTTCGCGCGATGGCCGCATCGAGCGTCGTGCCGGGACGCGCGATGACGACGAAGTTCGCGGCGTCGAGCACGGCGGGAAATTCGCGCCAGGTGGCAATTTCTGCGAACGCGTCGCTGCCCAGAATGAAGAAAAGCTGCGACGGCAGCCAGCCTTGGCTGGCCAGCGCGCGCAGCGTATCGGCGGTATAGGACGGCCCTGTACGCGTCACTTCCATGTCTGATGCGCGAAGCGCATCGTGGCCTTGAATGGCGAGCGCGACGAGCGCGAAGCGATGAAACGCGGATGCCAGCGGATCGACCGGCCGGTGCGGCGGGTCGCACGAGGGAATCAGCCACACCTGATCGAGGCTCATCGCGCGGCGTGCCGCATCGGCCGCGTCGAGATGCCCGAAATGGATCGGATCGAACGTGCCGCCTAAGATTCCGAGCCGGCCCGACACAGTCATGCGTCGCGTCGCACTCGCGTCGGAGTAATGAGGTCGATCCCCTCGTCCGTCGTCGGCAATTCTGGCTCGGCGACCGCCTCGCGCTCGGCGGTAATGCCGCGCCACATCGCCTCGAGCAGCTCGTCGAGTCCCTCGCCGGTCACGGCGGAGATCTGCACGAACGGCAGCCGCTTCTTGCGAACGTGACGGCGCAGGCTGTCGAGTCGCGCAGGCTCGTCGAGTGCATCGATCTTCGTCGCCACGACGATCTGCCGCTTCGCGGCGACGCCTGCGTCGAAGCGGCGCAGCTCGTCGCGGATCGTGTCGAAGTCCTCGACCGGATCCCGGCCGGATGCGCCCGACACATCGACCAGGTGGACGAGGATCTTCGTGCGCTCGATGTGACGCAGAAACTGATGCCCGAGTCCGTGGCCTTCGTGCGCGCCTTTGATGAGGCCAGGCACATCGGCGACGACGAAGCTGCGATCGCCGCTGAGCGAGACGACGCCGAGATTCGGCGCCAAGGTCGTGAACGGGTAATTGGCAATCTTTGGACGCGCTGCCGAGATGCGCGAGATCAGCGTGGACTTGCCGGCGTTGGGAAATCCCACGAGGCCGGCGTCGGCGAGCAGCTTCAGTTCAAGGTGCAGCTGCTTGGCCTCGCCATTCTCACCGGGCTCGGTGCGGCGTGGTGCGCGATTGGTGGACGACACGAACCGTGCGTTGCCGCGTCCACCGCGGCCGCCGCGGGCCACGAGCACGCGTTGTCCTTCTTCGGCGAGGTCGGCGAGGAGGCGCGGCTCGTCGCCGTCCTTCTGGTACACCAGCGTGCCCACTGGCACCGTGATGTCGAGGTCGTCTGCGGTCTGCCCGGTTTGGTTGGATCCCTTCCCGTGCTGACCGCGTCGGGCTTTGAAATCGGGGTGGTATCGGAAATCGACGAGCGTGTTCTTGGTGGCGATGGCGGTGACGTACACCGAACCACCGTTGCCGCCGTCGCCGCCGTCGGGACCGCCGCGCGGGACGTACTTCTCTCGCCGGAAACTGAGGCAGCCGTTGCCGCCGGCACCGGCGGTCACTTGGATGTCGACTTCGTCGACGAACATAGGAGGATTCAGGGGTCAGGAATCAGGAATCAGAACAGCCCTGATTCCTGATTCCCGATTCCTGATTCCTATTCTAGGGGGATGACCGAGATCTTCCGGCCGTGGTCGCCGTGGTCTTCGAAGCGGACCTTGCCGTCGATCTTGGCGAAAAGCGTGTGATCCTTGCCGAGCCCGACGTTCAGCCCGGGCTCAAAACGGCGTCCCTTCTGCCGAACGAGAATCGACCCGCCCGTGACCAGGTTGCCGTCGTGACGCTTGACGCCGAGACGCTGCGAATTGCTGTCTCGACCGTTGCGTGAGCTGCCCTGTCCTTTTTTATGAGCCATTGCCTGAATCCAAAAGCCTGAAGCCCAAAGGCCTAAGCCTGTATCTCCGTGATCCGCACGCGGGTCAGCACACTGCGGTGGCCACGCGTCTTGCGGAATCCCTTGCGGCGCTTCTTCTTGAACACCCGCAGTTTCGGGCCGCGCGCCTCGCCGTCCACCACGCCCACGACCTTCGCGTTGGCGACAAACGGCGCGCCGGCGACGATGTCACCCGCGTCCTTTTCGATGAGCAGCACCTGGTCGAACGTGAAGGCGGAGCCGTGCTCGCCAGGGGTGCCGTCCACTTCAATCACGGCGCCCGGCGTCACTTTGATCTGCCGGCCACGGGTCTGGACAATCGCGTACACGAGCAATACCTCAAGTGGGATCGTAGTGGCCGCCTTCAGGCGGCCGTGGACTGCAGGCGGCGTCCTGCCGGCCTGCGCAAACATAAAAGGTTAACAGATCTCGCGCTAATCGGGCAAGAACACGCCGGCCGGTCCAAAAGGACCACCGCTCCGAAACGGAGCGGCCCCTACTGGAGAAGTATGCGGGTGCCTTTGATCTTCTGGCTGCTCAGCGTGCTCAGGAAGCTCGGAATCAGGCGATCCATCAGCTCGAAATACGACGACAACGCCGGCGTCGTCTGATTCGCGTTGTAGAGGATCTGCTCGTTGAAGCTCTCCGAGTGCAGCGTCGCACCGCTGCGGCCGTCGATGAAGATGAAACGGCCGTCGAGGCTGAATCCCTTGCGCTCCTGATACGTGCGGACCGGCACCACGCGGCGGCGCCCGAACGAATCGTAGACCTCCTGCTCGCGCTGCACGATCTGGTTGCGCTGCAACGGCGTGAAGAGCACCGTGCCGGTGACGATCAGCGGCATCTGATACTCCTCCCCGATTCGCTTCCAGTACTCGACGTTCGCGAAGACGTGCTCGTACGCCTCGAGGTCTTTCTGTTCCTTGATGGGCGGCGGAGTGGTTGCGGCGCCCCCGGCGCTGTCACCGTTGCGGCCTTCGGTCGCGACTTCCTGGAGCGGAAGCACGTCCGAGTCGATCACGCGCAACTCCGATTTGGTGCGCAGCTGGCTGCGCAGCAGGCGCGTGGTTTCAAGATTTCCGTCCACGTCCTCGGTGCCGCCTGCGATGAAGCCGGCAACGAGCACGCGCTGAAAGGCCGCCACATCCAGCTTCGGGCGGATGGGAGTCTCGATCGGGATCTCGAACGAGTTGGTGCAGGCAATCATCACCAGCACCGCGGCAACACTCGCGAGCAGGCTAACGCGTCGTGCGATCATTGATTTCCTTAAACAGCTCGTAGTTCTGCTTGATCAGCGCGTTGCCCGGCTCGAGCTCGAGCGCCTTCTCGTAGGCGGCTCGCGCTTTCATCAGGTCGCCTTCATGCTCGTACGCAATGGCGAGATTGTTGTGCGCGGCGGCGTAGGTCGGATCGATCTGGGTCGCACGTTCCCAGCGGTAAATCGCCTCACGCCACAGTCCACGCTGCGCGACCGAAATTCCAAACTCCACCTGCTTCTTCGCGTCGTCGCGGGCATCTGCCGCGAGCGGCGCGGCCGCAAGCGCCAAAACGGCGATCATCAGAGCGGCAATTCGCATGTGGAATGAGTAAGTCACCACTATAGTCACTCGCTTGCACGTGGCGCAAGCGCTTTAAACGTCAAGAGCTTAGCTGTTATGAGCAAGGCACGTACCACGGAAAGCCCCGCGTTTGGCCGCACCGTTGCCTCTGTTGTCGTGTCAACTGTCCCTCGATCTTTCGTGGAGCGTCGCCAGTTTGTTGCGATTTCGAAAGTCGAGTGCCTATAATTCTGACAGTCAGGCCGGGTGCACCAGATGGCGACGTGTCCATCGGGGCGTCCCGGCCTGTCGTGCTTTCGGCCGCCGCAGATTGCTGTCGCCGCTGTGCCCGTCAGGGCCGGAGTCGGTGATGACGCTCGATCACGCGGTGGCCTTGTCGCTACTCGGCGACCAGCTTCCCAAAATCGGTCTGACAGCTCGTCTGCTGACGGACGACCCCGAACTGCTCGAGCTTGCTGGCGTGCGCCTCGACGCCGCGCGCGAGGCTCGACGTCGCGCCGACGAGGCGGGCATCCGTGCAATCGCGTGGAACGATCCGGTGTTTCCGCCACTCCTGGCTGCGATTTCCGATTGTCCGCCGCTGCTCTGGTGTCGCGGCGATCTTGCGGCGTTCGATCCGCCCATGGTGGCCATTGTCGGATCGCGTGCCGCGACATCGGTCGCGGTGGACACGGCCGCGCGGCTGGCCGCCGATCTCGCTGCGCGCGGTATCACGGTCGTCAGTGGCTTGGCTCGCGGCGTTGATTCGGCCGCGCATCGCGGCGCCTTGACGCAGGGGAGAACCGTTGCGGTCCTCGGCTCAGGTGTGGACTACATCTATCCCTCCGAGCACAAGCCGCTCGCCTCACACATCGCCGAAACCGGCCTCGTGCTCAGTGAATATCCACCGGGGACCGCTCCGCTCCCGCATCACTTCCCGCTACGGAATCGCTTGATCAGCGGGCTTTCGCTGGCCGTTGTCGTCATCGAAGCGTCCGAGAAGTCGGGTTCGCTGATTACCGCGGGATGGGCGCTGGAGCAGGGACGCGAGGTCATGGCCGTGCCGGGCAACGTCCTCAGCGGCCGCAACCGCGGTGGCCACGCCCTCCTCAAGGACGGCGCGAAAATTGTCGAGACAGCGGACGATATCGTCGAGGGTCTCGGGTGGGATCCTGTCGCGAAAACGTCCGTCAACGCAGAGGCAAGTTCTTCTGGCACAGTTGGTTCTCCAGACCCAGTGCTGAATGCGATGACCGTCGAGCAACCCTACGACCTTGACTCATTGGCCGTCGGTTCGGGCCTCGAAATACGCCGTCTGCTGCCGCGGTTGATCGAACTCGAACTGGCAGGTCTGGTCCGTCGTCTGGGAGGGGGGCGTTTCGTTCGGCCGTCGCGAACGTGCTAGCCTCCAAAGGTCAAAAGGCAAAAGGCAAACGGAAAAGGTCGGGTAAAGGTTTGGCTGCGAAGCCGTTGGTCATCGTCGAATCGCCCGCCAAGGCGAAGATCCTTGGCCGCTTTCTCGGCAACAAATACCGAGTTGAAGCCAGCTACGGCCACGTGCGCGATCTGCCGGAGTCGGCGTCCGAGGTGCCGAAGGAGATCAAAGACAAGGAATGGGGTCGTCTCGGCGTAGACGTCGACCAGGACTTCACCCCCTACTACGTCATTCCGGCCGACAAGCGGAAGCAGGTTGCCCACCTGAAGACCGCGGTCAAGGACGCCTCCGAGCTGCTGCTCGCAACCGACCCCGACCGCGAAGGCGAGTCCATCAGCTGGCACCTCACGCAGATCCTCAAGCCCAAAGTTCCGGTGCGGCGCATCGTCTTCCACGAGATCACGGAAGAGGCCGTCAAAGACGCGCTCAAGAATCCGGCGGTTGTTGACGAAAACCTCGTGCGCGCGCAGGAGAGCCGCCGCATCCTCGACCGCCTCTACGGCTACACGTTGTCGCCCCTGCTCTGGAAGAAGGTGCAGACCGGACTCAGTGCCGGGCGCGTCCAGAGCGTTGCCGTCCGTCTGATTGTCGAGCGCGAGGAAGAGCGTCGAGCCTTCAACTCCGCGGTCTATTGGGATCTCGAAGCCAGGCTGAAGGGTGATGGTCGCGAATTCATCGCGACGCTCGTCCGGCTTGGCGAACAGCGCATCGCGACGGGCAAGGACTTCGACCCGCAGAGCGGCGTCCTGAAGAACCAGAATGCGCGACTGCTCGGCGAGCAAGAGTCGGCTGCGCTGGTTGAGACGATTCGCGGCAACGTGCCGTGGACCGTGACGTCGGTCGAGCAGAAGCCGGGTGTCGAGCGGCCAGCTCCACCCTTCACCACGTCCACGCTGACGCAGGAGGCCAGCCGCAAGCTCGGATTCTCCGCCGAGCGGACGATGCAGGTGGCGCAGCGTCTGTTCCAGGGCGTCGAGGTCGGCGACGATCAGATGGAAGGTCTGATTACCTATCACCGCACCGACTCGACGACGCTGTCGGACAAGGCGTTGAACGAATCGGCGCGCGTGATCCGCGAGATGTTCGGCGGCGAGTATTACGACAGTCCGCGCCGCTACCAGACCCGCGTCAAGAACGCGCAGGAAGCGCACGAAGCCATTCGCCCGACCGACTTCAGGCTCGCGCCCAGCCAGCTCGAGCGTGTGCTCGACTCCGACAGCTTCAAGATCTACGACCTGATTTGGAAGCGGACGATGGCGTCGCAGATGGTGGACGCCCGCGTCCTCCGGACGACGCTCGAAATCTCGGCGCAGGGTCCTAACCGCGAGACAGCGCTCCTCACCGCGAGCGGCAAGGCCATCGAGTTCGCCGGCTTCCGGCGCGCCTACGTCGAGGGCAGCGACGATCCCGCCGCGGAGCTCGAAGAGCAGGAAGCCATCCTGCCGCAGTGCGCGGTGGGCGATCGCATTCAGATCGAAGGCGGCAGCCCAGCCACACCGATCACGTTACTTGGCACCGAGGCCAAACGTCACGAGACATCGCCGCCGGCGCGATTCACGGAAGCCTCCCTGATCAAAGAGCTCGAGCGGCTGGGCATCGGGCGGCCGTCAACCTACGCGCCGACGATCGCGACGGTCGTCCGGCGTGGTTACGTGTTGCGGCAGGGCAAGGCGCTCATCCCGAGCTTCACAGCATTTGCCGTCACGAAACTTTTGCGGGACCACTTCGGCGACTTCGTCGAGACCGACTTCACGGCCGAGATGGAGGACGATCTCGACGAGATCTCACGCGGTGAACGCGAATCGATCGCGTTCCTCCGCGAGTTCTACTTCGGAGACAAGAAGCACCGCGGACTGCTGCCGGCCGTCGAACAGGGGGCGTCTCGCGCCGATTATCCAGTGCTCGATCTGGGAGCCGATCCTGAGAGCGGCGAACCGGTTCGCATCCGCATCGGACGGTTCGGTCCGTTCGTACAAGTCGCCGAGGGTGGTCCCGGGCGAACCGCCTCGCTGCCCGACGACATCGCTCCGGCGGATCTGACCGTTGAAAAGGCGCTCGAGCTCGTGCGCGCGAAGGCCGAGGGGCCGCGCAGCGTCGGCGTCGATCCGGCGACGGGTCAAAACGTGTACGTGATGAACGGGCGCTTCGGCGCCTACGTGCAACTCGGTGAGACTCCCGAGCCGCCGCCGAAGAAGAAAGGTCAGAAAGCGACGCCAGTGGAGAAGCCGAAGCGAGCATCGCTGCAGTCAGGGATGACCGATCAAACGGTCACCCTTGCCGAGGCGCTGAAGCTGCTCTCGCTGCCGCGCACCGTCGGCCTGCATCCTGACGACAACGAGCCGATCACCACAAACTTCGGACGCTTCGGCCCGTACGTGAAGCACGGAGACGAGTTCCGCTCCCTCGAATCGGAAGACGATGTGTTCAACATCTCGTTCGATGCCGCGCTCGAGCTGTTACGCGCGCCGAAGCAGTCACGTCGTCGTCAGGGGGCGCAGAAGAAGACCCTGCGCGAGCTGACGCAGGACGGCACGACGATCAAGTTGCTCGCCGGGCGCTTCGGGCCGTATGTCACAGACGGCCGCACCAACGCATCGATTCCGAAAACGATGAACCCGGATGCGCTGACCTACGCGCAGGCGGAAGAACTCCTGGCTGCGCGCCGCGGCGCGGCGCCCTCTCCTCCGCGTGGCGGCAGCAGACGGCGGTCGGCGGCAGGCGCAAAGTCGTCCCGGCGTGGCGCTCGAAAGTCGGCAGAAGCCTGAACGAGCATTGAAGACAATCCATGTGATCGGTGGCGGCCTGGCGGGCAGTGAAGCAGCCTGGCAGGCGGCCTCGCTTGGTGTGCACGTCGTCCTGCACGAGATGCGACCGGTGCGGCCGACAGCCGTTCACAAGACCGATCGTCTGGCGGAACTCGTCTGCTCGAACTCGCTTCGCGGCGACAAACTCGATAACGCCGTCGGCTTGCTCAAAGAAGAGATGCGTCGTCTTGGCTCGCTGGTGATGCGCGCCGCGGATCAGCATCGCGTGCCCGCCGGAGCGGCACTGGCGGTCGATCGCGATCGGTTCTCGCAGGCGATCACCGACGCGATCCAGTCGCATCCATCGATCACGGTGCTGCGCGACGAGGTACCGCGAATTCCTGACGACACGGCGATGTATCCACTCATCATCGCGACCGGTCCGCTGACGTCGGAGACGCTCTCGCAGGACATCGCCGCGCGTGTCGGGGCCGAGCATCTGTACTTCTACGACGCGATCAGTCCGATCGCCCTGGCCGAGACGCTCGACATGAGCAAGGTGTTTCGCGCGTCGCGTTGGGGTCGCAGTCTTCGTAGCGGCGGGTCTTTAGACCCGCCGGCAGGACCCGCCTGCGGTGTGGACGATGGCGAGGGCGACTATCTGAACTGCCCGCTGACGGAGGAGGAGTACGCACGGTTCTACGACGCCCTCGTCGCTGCGGAGTCGGCAACGGTGCACGACTTCGACAAGGAGAAGTTCTTCGAAGGTTGCCTGCCGATCGAAGTCATGGCGCATCGCGGGCGCGACACGCTTCGCTTCGGGCCGATGAAGCCGGTTGGCCTCGTGGACCCGCGAACCGGGCGGACGCCGTACGCGGTGGTGCAGCTGCGGCAGGACAACATCGCGGGCGATCACTTCAGCCTGGTCGGCTTCCAGACGCAATTGAAATGGGGCGAGCAGGCGCGCGTGCTGTCGCTCATCCCCGGACTCGAGCACGCCGAGTTCGTCCGTTTCGGCATGGTGCACCGCAACACGTATATCAACGGGCCGACGGTGCTGCGGGAAACCTGGCAGACGCGCGAGCGGCCGGATTTGTTCTTCGCGGGACAGATCTCCGGCGTCGAGGGGTACGTCGAATCGGCAGCGTCGGGTTTGATTGCCGGACGAAACGCCGCCGCGATTGCGCGTGGTGAAGAGCCGCGCGTGCCGCCGCGCACAACGGCCATCGGTGCCCTGGCGTATTACGTGTCGCATGCCGATCCGCGGAACTATCAGCCGACGAACATCACGTTTGGCATCATGCCGCCGCCCGATCCGTCCGACGGCGGGCGTCGGTTGAAGCGCGACGAACGCAAGACGGCCACCTCGGAGCGCGCGCTCCGCGCGCTCGATGAGTGGATTGCTCCCGCGTTGACGCGATGACGACGCAGCTTCGCGCGTTCCTCGAATACCTCCGCCTCAATCGCAACGCTTCCGCCCACACGTCCGCCGCGTACGAGAGCGACGTGTCACAGTTTCTCGGCTTTGCCGCCCGGTTCCGTTCCGTGCCGCTGGATACGCTTCAGCCGTCCCATCTCGACCTCGGGACTATCCGCGCCTTCATGGCCGACTTGTATCGCCAGGGACACGCGCGGACCTCGGTGGCGCGCAAGCTGTCGGCGCTGCGCGCGTTCGGGCGGTACCTGAAGCGCGAGGGATGGATCGAGGCGGACCCGGCGGCGCTGGCCGTCGGGCCGAAGCGCGAGCAGAAGATTCCGGCGCACCTGTCGGTAGACGAGATGTCGCGGCTCCTGGAAATGCCCGACGTCTCGACGGCGTTGGGACGTCGTGACCGGGCGATCCTCGAGCTGTTCTATGCGTCTGGCCTGCGGCTCAGCGAACTGGTCGGCCTCGATCTGGAGGAAGTCAACCTGCGTGCGCGGATGGTGCGGGTGATGGGGAAGGGTGCCAAGGAGCGCCTGGTGCCGTTCAACAGCCCGACCGAGGATTCAATTCGAGCGTGGCTCGCGGATCGAAATCTGTTGCGAACGTCCGAGCGTGGGAAGCCCAACGCCGAGAGCCCAAAGCCCAAAGGCCAGAGCGAGCCTCTGTTCGTGAACTTCCGCGGCGCGCGCCTCACCGGACGGAGCGTCCAGCGGCTCGTGGCGCGATACGTGGCGGCGTGCAGCACACGGTTCGGTATCAGCCCGCACGCGCTGCGGCACTCATTTGCGACGCATCTGCTCGAACGTGGCGCCGACCTGCGGGCGATCCAGGAGCTGCTCGGTCACGTGCAGCTGTCCACGACGCAGCGCTACACGCACGTCAATTCGGCCCAGCTGCTCGACGTTTACAGAAAGGCACATCCGCGCGCCAAGCGGACGTGAAAGGTCCCTAAAGCCTAAAGCCCAGAGCCATGGCTACGCGCTCATCGCGTTCGGCTCGTGATGCTGCAACGCCGCGCGTCGTCCGCGCGGGAAGTCAATGCCGAGCGTCTTGATCTTGTAGTTCATGACGCGCGGGCTGATCGCCAAGAGCTCGGCGGCGTCCTTCTGCACCCAGTTCGACATCTTGAGTGCTTCAATGAGCGCGATGCGCTCGACCTCTTCGAGCGCGATGCCCGTCGGAGGAATCTTCACGACTGACGCGTTGTCACGCGGCGCGCCGGTCGGTCCGGTGTCGCCCAACCGCAGGTCATCCACCGCGATGTGCGTGCCCTCGGCAAGCAGCATCGCGCGCTCGATCGCGTTCTCGAGCTCGCGGATGTTGCCCGGCCACTGATAGCGCATCAGCAGCTTGAGCGCGTCGGGCTCGAGGCCCTGAATCTTCTTCTTCAACTCGCCCGAGAACCGGCGGATGAAGAAGTTCGACAGCGCTGCGACGTCATCCTTGCGCTCGCGCAGCGGCGGCATCTCCATCGTGACGACGTTCAGGCGGTAGTACAGGTCCTCGCGGAACTGGCCGGCCTCGACCATCGCCGGCAGGTCGCGATTCGTCGCCGCGATCAATCGGACGTCCACTTTGATCGTCCGCGTGCCGCCGAGGCGCTCGAACTCGTGCTCCTGCAGCACGCGCAGGATCTTGGCCTGCGTGTTGGGGCTCATGTCGCCAATTTCGTCCAGGAACAGCGTGCCGCCGTCGGCCTGCTCGAACCGGCCGATGCGCTGCTTGTCGGCGCCGGTGAACGCGCCCTTCTCGTGGCCGAACAGTTCGGACTCGAGCAGGTTCTCCTGAAGGGCCGCGCAGTTCACCTTGACGAAGTTGCGCGCCGCGCGATGCGAGTTGTGGTGGACGGCGCCCGCGATCAGCTCCTTACCGGTGCCCGTCTCGCCGCGTACCAGCACCGTCGTGTTGCTCTTCGCGACCTTGCGGACCACGGCCAACACTTTTTCGAGCGCCCCGCTCGATCCGATGATGCGGTCGAAATCGTAGATGTCGCCCTGCGCGTGACGGAGGTAGTCGATCTGATTCTGCATCCGGCGCATCTCGAGCGCCTTCTCGATCTTGACCTCCATCTCCTCGATCTCGAACGGCTTCTGCACGTAGTCGAAGGCGCCCGACTTCATCGCCTCGACGGCAGTAGACACCGAGCCGAACGCGGTCATCAGGATGATCGCGGACGAGGGGTGGAGCGTCTTCGCGGTCTTCAGCACTTCCAGACCCGTGCTGCCGCCCATCTTCAAGTCGCTGACGACAACGTCGAAGAAGCCTTCGTGCAGCTTCTCGATAGCCGCGTTGCCGTTGGGCGCTTCCTCGACGTCGTGGCCTGCTTCAGCAACGGCTTGCGCAAGACCCCGGCGCAGAGAATCGTGGTCGTCGGCGATCAGAATCCGTCCCATACAGCTATTCCTCGTTACCGCCAGTTACCGGCAGCGTCACTCGAATCGTGGTGCCCTGACCTGGGGTCGTCCGCAGGTCTATCCGTCCGTCATGTGCGTCCACGATCTTCCGAACGATGGCCAGGCCGAGACCCGAGCCCTGAGCCTTCGTCGTAAAGAACGGGTCGAACACCTTGTCCGCCACGTCGGGCGGAATTCCTGGTCCGTTGTCGGCGAACTCGACGAGCACCGCTTCGCGTGCGTCGCTGCCGTCCTCGAGCCGCAGCATCTCCGCGGAGATCGTCACGCGTCCCTTGCCGCCCATCGCTTCGTAGGCGTTCATCAGCAGATTGGTGAACACCTGCGTGATTTGATGTTGGTCGGCGTTGATCTGCGCGAGCCCGTCAGTGATCGCCACGCTCACGTCCACGTTGCCGCGCTTGCCCTTCGAATCGGCCAGCTGAATGGCGCCGTTCACCGCGTCGGCGACCGCCGTGTGGTCCACCTGCAGACGAATCGGCCGGACGAAGTCCAGCACTTCCTGCACGATGGCATTGGCCATCTTGGCTTCGCTGATGATGTCGGTCAGCACCATCTGTGCGTCGGGCGCGTCGGGAATTTTCCGACGCAGCAGGCCAGCCATCACCTCGATGCCCGCCAGCGGATTCTTCACTTCGTGAGCGATGACGGCGGCCATCTCGCCGACGGCGGCTAGTCGATCGCGAAGCCGCTCGCGTTCTTCGAGCTGTTCGACGCGCGTCAGGTCCTTGAAGAACATCGCTGCGCCGATCACGTCGCCCTCGTCGGCGCGGACGAAGGCCAGGGTGTAGCCGATCACCTTGTTCGAGGGCTTCAGCCGCATCTCGACGCGGTTCGGCAGATGGTGCAGGTCGAAGGCGCCGGCGAGCACACGAATGACGTCCGGATGATCGCGAAGCACCGTCGCAATCGGCTGACCGACGTCGTCAGGTTGCGCGGTGACCCCGAAGATGCGGTAGGCCTCGTCGTTGATGAGGGCCAGGCGCGCGTCGCGTGTAATAGCGAGCACGCCGTTGCGCATGCCGGACACGATGTGGCGGTAAAACGCGTCAGTCACCGCGTTCCGGCCTGCCGCGCCGGAGCTTTTGGCAAAGGCCGTCCCGGCGTGCGTACGGACCTCGTCTGCACCGGCGGTGTGATTCCGCCGGGAGGTGCGAGGACGCGACTTGGCCATTAACGCGGACTCCATGAAACAGACCTCAAGCCACTCAACAAGGGGCAAAGGCTGTGCCCGATGCGGGACTCAGGTTTTACCCACCAAGTGGCTGATTCCACAGGGGTAATGGTCAAGAAACTGAACAGACTGATTACAAGACTGTAAGTGTACGACGCCTTTCGTCAGTCCGGGAGGGTGGACTTACGATTCGGATGGGCTCTGCACTTACGATTCGGACTGGCTGGCGTGTTCCTGTAGGGCCTCCCACTGCGCCATGAGATCGCCCACTTCCCACATCAAGGCCTGATGCTGGTCTACGACAACTTTCGAGGCTTCGCGGTCCTGGTAGAAACCCGGCGACGACATCACGGTCTCGAGGTCCTTTACCTTCGCTTCCCGCTCGGCGATGCGGCCTTCGAGGTCGGCAATGCGCTTCTGGAGGGCCTCGGCGGCGCGCTGCTGCTTCTTGCGCTCGGCCTCGAGGCGCTTCCGCGCCTCTCGGTCGTCGGTCTTTGGTCTCTGGTCTCCGATCTTTGGTAGGGCCTGTCCTTTTGGACCGGCCGTTTGAGCCTTGGGAGTTGGGAGTGGCTTGGGAGTTGGCCCCTTGGGCGTTGGGCGTTGATCCGCAGGGTGCTCTTTGTGCCAGAGAAATTCTGTGTAGGTACCCGGATAGACGACCGCCTCGCCGTGCCCGATCTCGATGATCTTCGTGGCCAGCCTCTCGACGAAGTAGCGATCGTGCGACACGATGATCAGCGTGCCGCCGTAGTCCTCGAGCGCGTCGAGCAGCACGTCCTTCGAGTCGAGATCGAGATGATTCGTCGGCTCGTCGAGCAGCAGCGTGTTCGAGGGACGCAGCAGCATGCGTGCGACAGCCAGTCGCGTGCGTTCCCCGCCCGACAACACCCCCGCCTTCTTGTAGACGTCGTCGCCTGAGAACAGAAACCCGCCGAGGATGTTGCGAATCGCCGGCACCATGTCGTTGGGCGACCCCGAGGCGAGCGTCTCGTAAACGGTGAGCGTGGGCTCGAGCCGCGTGGCCTCGTCCTGCGCGAAGTACTCCATCACCACCTGGTGCCCGAGAGTTCGCGTGCCCGCGTCTGGCGATTCCTCGCCAGAGAGCATACGCATCAGCGTGGATTTGCCGGTGCCATTCGGCCCCACCAGCGCGATCCGATCGCCCCGTTCGATGTAGAGCGAGACGTCACGGAACACCGTGAGACGGTCGTACGCCTTGCGCGCGTGCTTCAATTCGATGACGGTGCGGCCGCTCTTCACGCAATCCGGAAACCGGAAGTGAATCCGCTTGCGCTCGGGCGGTACTTCGATCGGCACCACTTTCTCGAGCAGCTTGATGCGGCTCTGGACCTGCGCGGCCTTGGTGGCCTGGTAGCGGAAGCGATCGATGAACATCTTGACGCGCGCGACTTCCTCGTCTTGTTGCCGCTTTGCATCACGGAGGCGTTCGAGCATAGCGTCGCGCAATTCGACGTACTTGCTGTAGTTGCCGACGTAGTCGGTGAGCTTACGCAGATGAACGTCGGTGATGCGCGTGACCACCGAGTCGAGGAAGTAGCGATCGTGCGAGACGAGAATCACGGCGTACGGATACGCGCCGAGATACTCCTCGAGCCAGTTGCGGGCTTCGAGGTCGAGGTGATTGGTCGGTTCGTCGAGCAGCAAGAGGTTCGGTCGGCCGAGGAGCAGCTTGGCGAGCGCGATGCGCATCTGCCAGCCGCCCGAGAACGTTTCGCACGGACGCTCGGCGTCCTCGGGAGCAAACCCGAGACCGCGCAGCACAGTGGCGATGCGCAGGTCCATGCTGTAGCCGTCGGCGAGGCGGAAGCGATCCTGCAGCTCGGCATACCGCGTGAGCATGCCATCGTGCTCATCCTGCGGGATGGAGGTATCGGCGAGCTTGTGCTCGATATCATGCATCTCCGCCTTGATGTCCAGTAGCGGCTGAAACGCGCTGCTGGCCTCCTCGAAGACCGAGCGGCCGCGATGCGTGAGGCCGTCCTGCGGCAAATAGCCGATCGTCAGATCGGAAGGCTTGGCGACGGCGCCCGAATCGGGCTCGTCGAGCCCGGCGAGCATCTTCAGCAGGGTGGTCTTGCCGGCACCATTCGGTCCACACAGGCCCACACGGTCGCCGTCGCCGATCTGCCACGTGACGCGATCGAAGAGCGTGCGGTCGCCGAAGGACTTGGTGAGTTCGGTGAGCTGGATCACGCGGCTGGCGCGCCCAGCGCGCGGGCAGCCGCTTCGAGCACCTGTGTGTCGCGGAGCGGCTTGGTGAGATAACCGGCAACGCGGAGGTTCACCGCGTCGATCGCGCTCGTCTCGGAAGAGTTGCCCGTGATGATGACGATCGGCAGCTCCGGCCGGAGGCGTTTGACTTCACGAATCAGCGACATACCGTCCATGCCAGGCATGTTGAGGTCGGAGATCATCAGGTCGTAAATCGCGCCCGCCTGGCGCAGCGTGTCCAGCGCGCCAGTGGCATCGGCCGCGGTCTCGACGTCGTACTCCCGTTCCAGCATCTTGGTCAGCAGGATCCTCGTTCCCTCGTCATCGTCTACGAGCAGGAGCCGCCGTCGGCCCTGACGCGGCGGATGGCTGGCGACGCCTTTGCGGCCCTCGAGCCAGGCGTCGATGTCCTGCTTCTTGAAGCGCCACTGCCGCCCGACCCGCACCGCCGGAATACTCTTGTTCTCGATCAGGCGATAGACCGTCCGGAGATTCACCTGCAGGTATTCGAGGACCTCTTCCGTGGTCAGGAAGGCCTCGTGTGCGGGTGGCTTGGCGGTCACTGATATTCTCTTGAGTTGGCTAAGGCCTATTATACAAAAGACTTAAGTCACTTATGATGGTGATCACGGCCGACTGCCAGCGTTTGCCGTCTTAGTAAACAGAACGGGGCCGGTTCCCGGAGATGACAAGGACCGACGAGGAGCTCGTTGCCCGCGCGCAGGGCGGCGACATCGAGAGCTTCAATCAGCTCATCGTGCGATGGGAACGGCCAATTTACGCCTTGGCGTACCGGGTCATCGGGAAGGAAGAGGACGCCCGCGATGTCTGTCAGGACGCCTTCCTTCGCGCCTACCGAGCGCTACCCGGCTTCAAAGGACAGGCGAAATTCTCGTCGTGGTTGTATCGTATCGCGCTCAACCTCTGTCGCGATTGGATCCGTCGTCAGCGGCGTGCCCCCGTGTCGCAGCTGCCGGAGGATGCAGACGCGATCGAGCTCGCTTCGGAGAAGGGTCCCGTCGAGTCGATCGAGGACCTGGTTGCCAGGCGTGAGCTCAGCGCGATTGTGGAGGAAGCCATGTCCGAGCTGAGCGAAGAGCAGCGCACCGCGATCATCCTCAAGGAGTACCACGGGATGACGTTCCAGGAGATCGCGGACATGCAGGGATGCCCGCTGAGCACGGTCAAGACACGGCTCTACCAAGGGCTGTCGTTGTTGCGTCGGCGTCTGGAGCAGCAGGGGCAATTGATGCCCGAACTGGTGAAACGCACATGAACGAGATCTTCCAGTGTGGAGATTCAGGCGCGCTCGTCGCCTACCTGTACGACGAGTGTTCGCCGGGTGAGTATGCAGTGATCGCGGCGCACATCAAAGGGTGTGTCGCCTGCGCGAGTGAGATCGACGCGTTGAGCGCGACGCGCCGGACGCTCGCCTCGTGGACGCCGCCCGATCTGGCGCTCGGCTTCCAGCTGACGCGAAGCGATGTCGGGCCGGCGAAGATCCTCGAGCCCAAGATCGCGTGGTGGCGCGGGCCGCTGCCGGCGTGGGCGCAGGCCGCGGCGGCGTTGGTCATTTTCGCCGCGGGATTATCGGTGGGCACTCTGCGCACTGGCTCGACCGGGCAGATCGCCGAGACGCCGAGCGCAGCGTCCGTTCCGGTTGAATCGCGCACGAGCGCAACGACGGCGTCGCGAGACGATCTGGCGCAGCTCGAGAAGCGTCTGCGAACGGAGTTCGGTCAGCTTCGCTCCACCCCGACCGCCACGCCCGTGCCTGCGCGCGGATCGGACGACGCCTTGATGCGGCAGGTCACAACGCTGATTGAGGAGAGCGCGGCGCAGGAGCGCCGCGGCTTCACGGAGCGCATGCTCAATATGGCCGACCTCATCGAGCGTCAGCGCCGCGTCGATATGGCGCAGATCGGCAACTCGATGGGCCAGTTCCGAGGCGCGACCAGGGACGAGCTCCGCCAGCAGAACGAGGCGTTCAACGAGGCACTGCGCCGTTTGGTTTCTGATTCAGCACGGTGAGTGGACAGCACATGGTGAGACACAATTTGCGGTGGTGGATGGTCGGCGCGGCGATCGTCGTCCTCGGCGGCGCAGTCGGTCTGGCGCAGCAGCAGACGGAGATCGATCAGGTCAACGCGCGCCAGCGCATCTCGACGATGGAAGGCGTCCTCGAACGCGCCGTCTCAAACGGCGCCGACAGCATGGTGAGACAGATGAAGGCCGTGATGGGTGACGCACCGATGCTGACCGGCGTCCCCGAGGTGAGAGGATTCCGCCTCGACGGCTACGGCGTGTTCTTCGACGTCGAAGTCCCGGCGCTCCGCTTGCCGGTGACCTGGCCGCTGCGCTACATGTTCCGCGACAACCGTGAGACGGTCGCGATCGTGAATGAGCTGAGGTCGCTCATGGCGGACTCCGAACCGAAACAACAGGAGCGGATCGCGCGGGTCCTTCGTCAGCTCGAGCAACAGGCTCAGGTGCCAGGCGCGTTGCGCAGCTCGACGAGCCGCGCTGGTGCGGCGCCGACCCTGCAGGTCGGCGGCCAGCCAGGCCGGACCGATCCGAGCGCCTTCGACGACCCCGAGGAGCACTACACGCGTGAAGTGAAGGCGTCGCTCGTGGATGCCATGATCGAGTACAGCGGACCGATCGGTGTCGGGGCCGAGGAATGGCTGACGGTGGCCGCGCGCGACAACGTGCCGCGGGATCCGCTGATTCCGACCGATACCGCCGACACCAGGTCGATCATCTTCCGCGTCAAAGGCAGCGATCTCGCAGCGTTCCGCGCCGGACGGCTCACCCTCGAAGAGGCTCGCAAGAAGGTCGAGACGCGGGAGAACTAGCGCCCGCGCTGGAACCTTGCGCCGGCAGGTGGAACCTGCCGCCACTGCCGGTGTCTTACACACCGGCTGTAGAATCTCGATATGAGCACCCGCCTGGCGGCCTGTGTCGTCCTGCTCCTGCTCGTGACCGGATGTCGTGCGCGAGAAGTGGAAAAGGATCTCTCGATTACCGACGTCCATACCGGCTGGTATGACGCCGGGATCGTCAACGGCCAGAACAAGCTGGTTCCGAGCATTTCACTCAAGCTGAAGAACGTCTCACCCGAACAGATCGCCCGAGTCCAGATCAACGCCGTGTTCAAACGCCTCGACGGCGAGAACAAGGAATGGGATGCGCACTTCGTCCGCGGCATCGGGCCGGAAGGCATCGCCCCGGGCGCGAAAGGCGGTGAGCTGGTGCTGCGTTCCGATCGCGGCTACACCGGACAGCAGTCGCGCCTCCAGATGCTCCAGAACCGGGAGTTCATCGACGCCAAGGTCGAGATCTTCGGCAAGCATGGCTCGCGCTTCTGGGTGAAACTCGGTGAGTTCAAGATCGACAGACAGCTGCTCACCGAGTAACTCCCAACTGCCAACGCCCAATTCCCAACCAGTCCCAACTGCCAACGCCCAACAAACCTCCGTTGGGACTTGGGAATTGGCAGTGGTTGGGAGTTGGTAGTTGGGCGTTGGTAGTTCGCAAGGTCCACATATAATCCGCGTCGTGTCTGACACGACCACGACGTCTTCAGTTCCCGTCCTCGAGCGGCGACTCGGTCCGTTCGACGCCGCAGCCATCATCATTGCCAACGTCATCGGCGGCGGCATTTTGTTTCGTTCGCCGGCGGTTGCGTCGGCGCTTCCTGACGCGACGTGGTTCCTGCTGGCATGGATTGCCGGCGGCGTGCTCGCGTTCATGGGCGCGATGGCATATGCCGAGCTCGCCGCGCTGAGACCCAAAGCGGGTGGCGAGTACGTCTACCTGCGCGAGGCGTTCGGTCCGTTGGCTGGCTTTCTCACCGGATGGACGTCGTTTGTCGCCGGCTTCAGCGGCGCCATGGCGGCGAGCGCGGTGTTCCTGATTATCACGCTCAATCGTTTCATCCCCGGCATTGCCAACGGCACGCCACTGCTTGCGATCCCCATTCCTGGGACGTCCAACGCGATTACCTTCTCGGTGCACACGCTCGCGGCGAGCGCGGCAGTCATCGTCGCAGCGCTCATTCACATCCGCGGCGTTGGTCCCGGACGCGCGGCCAGCAACATTCTGACGACGCTCAAGATTGTGTCGCTGGTGGTGTTCATTGGATTCGGATTGACAGCCGGAACCGGGTCGCCCGCGAACCTCACGCAGTCCGCCGGATCGGTCACGTTCACCGGGTTCCTGTTTGCGTTCATTCCGGTGATGTTCACCTACTCAGGATGGAACGCGGCCGCGTACATGGCCGAGGAGATCCGCGATCCGGGCCGCAACGTCCCGCGCTCGCTGCTGATGGGGACCGTGGCGGTGATCGCCATCTACGTGCTGATGAACGTGCTGTATCTCTACGTGATTCCCATTCGCGAACTGATGACGCTCGGCGGCAAGAGCGTGCTCGATGTCGTGGGCGATCGTCTCCTCGGCGAACGCGCCGGCGACATCATGGCCATCGTCGCCATCGTGAGTCTCGCGGCTGGTATCAACGCCTGGACGTTCGCGGGGCCGCGCGTGTATTTCGCGATGGCGCGCGACAACGCGTTCTTCAAGAGCGCCGCGCGGGTGCACCCGAAGTACAAGACGCCCGCCGCATCGATCATCGCGCAGGCGGCGCTTGCCATCCTGTTGATCCTGACTGGCAGCCTCGACGCAATCGCGAACTACGTCGGCTTTGCGATTACGTTGTTTGCCGGAGCGGCCGTCGCCGCGGTGTTCGTCCTGCGCGCGCGAGAGCCGAATGCCCCGCGGCCCTTCAAGGCGCTCGGCTATCCGTGGACACCTGGAATTTTCGTACTGGTGAGCGCGGCGATCGTGCTGAATGCGTTCTACTCGGACACGCGGGTCAGCGTGACGGGGACGTTGATCATTCTGGCGGGGATTCCGCTGTACTACTTCTTCACGAGAAAGAACTGATTGGTAAGTGGTAAGTGGTAAGTGGTTAGTGGTTACGATCACCACCAACCACGAACCACCAACCACCTCAGAATTCAGGGATGAGATCGCCCTCGTAGGTCGTCTTCTCGCCAGGGTAGATACGGACGTCAAACGCCAGCGGCTCGTAGCCTGGCAGCACGATCTCGACCTGATACTCGCCTGGCTCGAGTCGCAGCGACTGGAAGACGCCGTCGAATTCGTCTACGCGGCCGGCGTAGTAGCCGTCGATGAACACCTGCGCGTCGCGCGGGTGGACCCTCAGCCGCAGCTCACCGACTGGATAGCCATAGCTGCCGTTGCTCCCGTAGCGATACACGTCGTACGGGTGCCAGACGTACGAGTTGTAGTAGAGGTCGAAGTAGAAGTGACCTCGCCCCGCCGGGCCGTAGCCGAACGCGTACGGGTTGTAGTAGTAGCGCGGGTAGTAGTAGTAGGTGTAGCCGCGCGGAACGATGTAGATGTTCCGCCCGCCGTGATAGGCGTATCGGCCGTAGACGTTCCGCCCGCCGTAATAGCTGCCGTAGACGTTGCGATCGTTGTGATCGTCCCACCGCCGCGGCGGCGGTCCCGTGCGCGGCACGGCCACGCGCGAGGTGTTCGGCACTCGATCGGCTCCACGAACGACGGCATTGCGGTCGCCGCCGCTGCGTACGACGTTGCCACGGTCAACGCCGCGAGTCGCTCTGTTGGGATCGACAGTGCCACGAGTCGGATCGACGGTGCCGCGAGTCGGATCGACTGCGCCGCGAGTCACTGTGCCTCGATCGGCAGTCGCGCGATCGGCCTCGGTCGGGACGCGGCGTCGCGCCGGACGATCGCCCTGTGACGGGACCTCGGATCGGGTTGCCGGTGGCGGTGTCGAGCGAGTTTCTGATGGCTGAGGGCTTTCGCGGAACACGGGCGGTGGCGACTCGCGTCTGACGCGCTCGCCGTTATCGCCGCCACGATCGCGTGGCTGTGCCGAACGGACTTCGGCCTGGCCGCCTCCGCCCTGCGGGCGAGCTCCGCCGTCCTCGCGCTGGCGGCCGCCGCCGCCGTCTCGCTGTCTGGCGCCGCCGCCGTTTTCACGCTGGCGTTCTCCGCCGCCACTGTTGTCACGCTGCCGTTCTCCACCGCCGCCGCCCTCGTGTTGACGGCCGTTGCCGTTTCCACCAGGCGACCGCTGACGCTGGGCCGCGCTTTCCGCCGGGTTGATGAGCGCGGCTGAAAGTGCCACAGCCGCGGCGACGATCAGGGATCGGGATGTCATATCCAGTGGATGAGCAACCTTTCTGCCAGCACGCAGATCCCCAGATCTCGCTGAATTGCGCGGTTTTTCGAGGGCCTCTGCCGGGGCCAGGCGTCGAGTGTCCTCGCCTGGGCTGTCCTCTGCCGGTGGCGACGCCATAGATATACTCGTTGAGTGATTCACGCCACGACCATCCTCGCCGTGCGGCACCAGGGGCGAACGGTGCTCGCCGGGGACGGACAGGTCACGCTCGGCACCACCGTCCTCAAACAGGGCGCCCGCAAAATTCGCCGGCTCTATGGCGACAAGATCCTCGCCGGATTTGCCGGCTCGGCTGCGGATTCCTTTGCGCTGTTCTCGCGATTCGAGTCGAAGCTCGAACAGTACCGCGGCAACCTCGAACGCGCCGCCGTCGAACTCGCGCGCGACTGGCGGACCGATCGGATGCTTCGCCGTCTCGAGGCGATGCTGGTCGTCGCCGACCGCGAATCCACGTTCCTCTTGTCGGGCACCGGCGATCTCATCGAGCCCGACGATGGTGTGGTGGCGGTAGGATCGGGAGGCAGCTTTGCGATGGCCGCCGCTCGGGCGCTCGTGAAGCACAGCACGCTCGACGCGCGTCAAATCGTCGAAGAAGCCATGCGCATCGCCGCTGACATCTGCATCTACACGAATCCCAACCTTACGATCGAAGAGCTTTAGTGGCGTAACCATGGCCATCTCTCTCCCCGAACGCACCATGACTGCCCTCCGCTCGCTGACCCCGCGCGAGATCGTTGCCGAGCTGGACAAGTACGTCATCGGTCAAGCCAAGGCCAAGCGCGCCGTCGCGATCGCGCTCCGCAACCGCATGCGGCGTCAACGGCTGTCGAGCGAGATGGCGGAAGAAGTCACGCCCAAGAACATCCTGATGATCGGCCCGACTGGCGTGGGCAAGACGGAGATTGCCCGTCGTCTGGCTCGCCTGGCGCACTCGCCGTTTATCAAGGTCGAGGCGTCGAAGTTCACCGAGGTCGGCTACGTCGGCCGGGACGTCGAGTCGATGGTGCGCGATCTCGTCGAGCTCGCGGTGGACATGGTCCGCGCCGAGAAGGGCGACGAGGTCAAAGACAAGGCACGCGTAGCGGCTGAGGAACGCATGCTGGACCTTCTGCTGCCGCCATCGCGGCCGCCGATGCCCGGCGAGGATCCCGACGGGCGTGATCAGACGTCCAGCGGCACGCGTGAACGCATGCGCGAGCAGCTTCGCGAGGGGCGTCTGGACGAGCGCGTCGTCGAGCTCGACGTACAGACACCGGCGATGCCGTCATTCGAGATCATCGCCGGCAGCTCGGTCGAAGAGATCGGCGTCAACCTCAAAGACATGGTCGGCAACATGTTCGGCGGCCGTTCGAAGACACGTCGTCTGAAAGTGCCGCAGGCACTCGAGCAGCTGATCGCCGAGGAGCAGTCGAAGCTGCTCGACATGGAATCAGTGAGCCGGACCGCAGTGCAGCGCGTCGAGCAGGCTGGCATCATCTTCGTGGACGAGATCGACAAGATCGCGAGCCGCGACGGCGCCGGCGGCGGGCACGGGCCGGACGTCAGCCGCGAAGGCGTGCAGCGCGACATCCTGCCCATCGTCGAGGGCACCACCGTCAACACCAAATACGGGATGGTCAAGACGGATCACATCCTGTTCATCGCCGCCGGCGCGTTTCACGTCGCAAAACCGTCGGACCTGATCCCCGAGTTGCAGGGCCGCTTTCCGATCCGCGTCGAGCTCGAGCCGCTGACCCGCGCGGATTTCGTCCGCATCCTCACCGAGCCGCGCAATGCGCTGGTCAAGCAGTACGTGGCGCTGCTGGGCACCGAGGAGCTGAACGTGACGTTCACACCCGGTGCCGTCGAGCGCATCGCGGACTTCGCCGCGCGCGTCAACGACACCACCGAGAACATCGGCGCACGCCGCCTGCATACGGTGATGGAGCGGCTGCTCGACGAGTTGTCGTTCGACGCCCCCGACCGAGCCGACAAGTCGGTCACGATCGACGAGTCCTACGTCGATCGCATGCTCGCTGACATCGTGCGGAATGAAGACCTATCGCGATACATTCTTTAGTCAATTCCCAACTCCCAAAAACCAACTTCCAACCACTCCCAACTTCCAATTCCCAACTCCCAATAACATTCAACTTGGGAGTTGGGAGTTGGTAGTGGTTGGGCGTTGGTCGTTGGGAATTGGAAGTTAGTACGAGCCATCCTCCAGCATCAGCTCCTTGAGCACCTGTTCGCCTGCGCGAACGGCTGCCTTGGTGTCGAACGAGATGCCCGGCAACTGGCTCAACACGTTCTCATAGCCAATGCGTCTGTACTCGCGTACCAGCGATTCACCGTCCACGATCGCCGGCGTGTCGGCGATCTCGACGGCGTGCTGCAGCTCGTGCGCCATCATCGCGATCTGCTGCGATTGGGAGAATCGCGCCATCCGCACCACGACGTAGCGATAGCCGGCGGCCTTTGTCAGGAACGTCAAGCGACCATCGGGTGCACCAGGACCGTCGCACTGCAAATAGACGACGACGTCGGAGGCGTGCAGGCGCGCGACGAGCGCGCGCAACGTCGGAGAGATGCGCAGGCCATGTTCGAGCAGCGATCGCAAGCGGCGGTCGGTCGATCGAATCGGAGGGCGGCGAGGACTCTCGGCGATCGAATCGGCGGCCATCGACAGCGACGGGCACCCGAGAAGCAGGCAGAGGACGAGCAGGCAGAGCAGCGTGAGCGAGCGGCAACCGTGACGAATGATCATGCGCTCCGACGATGGCAAGCCGCGCGCCATCCCTCGATCTGGCCCGATCTGCCAACTTGCTCGCATTCCGGCTGGAAATCAGTACAATGTGGGCGCTGCTAGAAACGAGAGAAGTCACAGATTCGTGGTGTGACTTTTCCGTTACTACAAAAAGGTCATGTTCAGGGGAGCGTCACGCTCCCCGGCCGCAGGCCCCACGACGTGCTGGCGGGATGATGCGTCGCTCCAGGCTCCGAGCGACGACAGCTTTGCGTGAGACGCCGCATCACCGCGCAGATATGTAGGAGACCTGAAATATGCCTGCCGCCAAACCCGGACCCGACGCCACCACTGCGGCGCGCGATGCGCGCCGGCTTTCGACGCTGCTCGAGGTGAGCCAGGCGCTCTCGGGCACACTCAACCTCAAGTCGGCGCTGCAACGCGTGCTCGGCACGCTGCTGCGTCATCACAACGTTGTCCGCGGCATGATTACCCTGCTGCGCGACGGCGAGCTGCACGTCGAAGCCGTGGAGGGCTTCGAGGATCGCGCGCGAACGATTCGCATCAAGCTCGGTGAGGGCATCACCGGCAAAGTCGTCGAGAGCAACAAGCCGATCGTCGTGCCGCGGGTGAGCCGTGAACCGGCCTTCCTCAACCTCGCGCCGCGACGGCCGGAGAATCCGAAGCAGGAGCTGAGCTTCATCTGCGTGCCGATCATGCTCAACCGGCAGGCGGTGGGCGCGCTTGCGGTCGATCTGCGATTCAAGCCCGATCGCGACTACGACAGCAGCATGAAGTTCCTCGGTGTCGTGAGCGGCATGATCGCCCAGGCGCTCAACGTGCAGCGCATGGTCGAGGAAGAGCGACGTCGTCTCACGGACGAGAACACGCATCTGCGGCAGGAGCTGCGCGAGCGCTACGACTTTTCGAACATCATCGGCACCAGCGGCCCGACGCGGCAGATGTACGAACAGGTCGCGCAGGTCGCGCAGACCAACACCACAGTGCTCATTCGCGGCGAGTCGGGCACCGGCAAGGAGCTCATTGCGCATGCGATTCACTACAACTCGCTTCGAGCGAAGAAGCCGTTCGTCAAGGTCAGCTGCGCCGCACTGCCCGACACGTTGATCGAGTCGGAGCTGTTCGGCTACGAGAAGGGCGCCTTCACCGGCGCGAACACACGCAAGAAGGGCCGCTTCGAGATGGCCGAGGGCGGCACGCTCTTCCTCGACGAGATCGGCGACGTCAATCCCGGCACGCAGGTCAAGCTGCTGCGCGTCCTGCAGGAGCGCGAGTTCGAGCGGCTTGGCGGCACCGAGACCGTCAAGGTCAACGTGCGGTTGATCGCGGCGACGAACAAGGACATGGAGAAGGCGCTCGCCGAGGGCACTTTCCGCGAGGACCTCTACTACCGCTTGAACGTCTTCACCATCTTTGTCCCGCCGCTTCGCGAGCGGAAGGCCGACCTCCTGCTGCTGGCCGATCACTTCCTCGAGAAGTTCTCGCGCGAGCACGGCAAGGTCATCAAGCGCATCTCGACGCCGGCCATCGACATGCTGATGGCCTATCACTGGCCCGGCAACGTGCGCGAAATGGAGAACGCGCTCGAACGCGCCGTGCTGGTCTGCGACGGCGCCGTCATTCACGGCCATCACCTGCCACCGTCGCTGCAAACGGCGGACTCGTCGGGCACCGTCACTCGCGTCTCGTTGAAGGATGCGGTCGCCGGCTACGAGCGCGATCTGATCCTCGACGCGCTCAAGACGACGCGCGGCAACCGCGCCAAGGCGGCGCGGCTGCTCGACACGACCGAGCGGATCCTCAACTACAAGGTGCGCGGCTACGGCATCGATGTCCGTCGCTACAAGACGCCCGAGGTCGGGCGCCGCGGGCCGTCTGAGGCCGCGGTGTCAGACCCGACGCGAGACCTTCCGGCGGTCGCATCGTCTTAATCGATGGACGTGCGTCAACTCCCAATTCCCAACGCCCAACTCCCAGCCACTCCCAACTCCCAACTCCCAATTGAAAGTTGTTGGAAGTTGGAAGTTGGAAGTTGGGAGTGGCTTGGCCGTTGGAAGTTGGTAGTTGGGAGTTCGCTCGCCGCGCTGAGCATGGCGAGCGCCGCCTGCGGAAAGAAAGGCCCTCCGCTCGCGCCGATCGTGCACATCCCGGCTGCCGTCGAAACGGTGGAGGCGAAGCGTCGCGGCAACGAGGTCTCGCTGACGGTGACCGTTCCCGCGAAGAACATCGACGGGTCGGCGCCGGTGGACATCAGCCGGATCGAAATCTACGGCTACACCGGTAACCTCCCGCCGCCGCGGAGCCGGTTCCTCGAGGTCGGTACGCTGGTCGGCACGATCACCGTTCCAGAGCAGAAGCCCGACGCGCCTCCTGCCGCCGCACCTCCACCGGGAACGCCGGTCCCCGGTGGCCGCGTCACGATTCAGGAATCGCTCACGGCGGACACGCTGGTCGCGAAACCGATCCCTCCAGCGCCAGTCACGACCCGCGACCCGCGTCCGCTGCCGACGCTTCCGACGACCGCGGGCGCCGCCGCCGAGACGGGGCCGCTGCGCCGGTTTTACTTCGCGCTGCCGTTCAGTCCACGCGGCCGCCCCGGTCCTCCCGGCATGATCTCCGAGCTGAAGCTGACGGTGCTGCCTGAGCCGCCATTGGACGTGAAGGCGGCTAACCTCGCCGACTCGATTCGTCTCGAATGGGAACCGTCGGGAGGGCTCCTTGGCCTCTTGCTCGAGCGGGGGCTGCCGCCGGAGCTGTCGCCGCTCGACGATCCGGAAGCGGAGTCAGCCGGGCCGCCACCAGGGCCCGCGCCTCTCCAAGGCCCGACACGTTACAACGTGTATCGCGAGATCGCTCCGCGTGAAGGGACCACGCCACCGGCGGAACCGATCACGCCCGCACTACTCAACGCCGCGCCACTCGAGACGCCGACGTTCATCGATCCCGTCGTCGCACTCGATGGCCGAAAGCGATGCTACGTGGTGCGATCGGTGCGTGGCGAGGTCGAGGGCGTTCCGTCTGAACCACCGACGTGTGTCGTGCCGAGCGATGACGTGGCGCCTGAGCCGCCGGCTGGTCTGACGGTCACGGCGACCGAGGGCGAAATCATGCTGAACTGGCAGCCGAATGCCGAGCCAGACGTGGCCGGCTACCTGATCTTGCGTGGCGAAGCAGGCGATGCCACACTGACTCCAGTGACAGACACGGTCGTCACCGAGGTTCGGTTTACCGATCGAACGGTCCGGCCCGGCGTCCGGTATGTCTATGCCGTGCAGGCGATTGACTCACGGCTGCCGAGACCGAACGTGAGTGGCGAATCAGCGCGCGAGGAAGTGACCGCGCGTTAACGTAATGTCCGCCGTGACGCGGACAGCGTGGAGCTCCCTATGAAGCTATTTGTCGATACTGGCAACGTGAAGGACATCGAGACGCTGGCGGCCCTCGGGATCCTCGACGGCGTCACCACCAACCCGTCGCTCCTCGCCAAGGAGTCCGGCGACTACCGCAAGATCCTCAAGCGGATCTGCGAGGTCGTCCAGGGGCCGGTCAGCGCTGAAGTCGTCGCCACCGATACCGCCGGCATGGTGCGTGAGGGTCGCGATCTGGCCAGCATCGACGAGCACATCGTCGTCAAAGTGCCATTTACCAAAGACGGCGTGAAGGCCTGCAAGACGCTGTCATCCGAGGGGCTGCGTGTGAACGTCACGCTGATCTTCTCGGCGACGCAGGCCTGGCTCGCCGCCAAAGCTGGCGCCACCTATGTCAGTCCGTTCGTCGGTCGCCTCGATGACGTCGGCACGACCGGCATGAACCTGATTCGCGAGATCGTGGACATCTTCGAGAACTACGAATTCCCGACCGAGGTGCTTGTCGCCAGCGTCCGTCACCCGATACACGTCATCGAAGCAGCCCGTATGGGCGCTGATGTCGTGACCGTGCCGGCGGCGGTGATCGAGCAGTGCTTCAAGCATCCGCTGACAGACATCGGGCTCGAGAGATTCCTGAAGGACTGGGAGAAAGCACAGGCCGCGAAAGTCTGATCACTTGTCTCTACTAGACGACCTGCAGCGCCGGGCCGCGCTGGGCGGTGGGGAAGAGCGGCTGCAGCGCCAGCGCGACGCGGGGAAGCTGACCGCGCGCGAGCGCATGCTGCTGCTCTTCGATCGCGACACGTTCGAAGAGATCGACGCCTTCGTCACCCACCGCTGCCGCGATTTCGGCATGGAGGACCAGATCATCCCGGGCGACGGTGTCGTCGCCGGGCATGGTCGCGTTGCCGGCCGTCTCACCTACGCGTTCGCCCAGGACTTCACCGTTTTCGGTGGGTCGCTCTCGGAAACCAACGCCGCGAAGATCGTCAAGATCATGGATCTGGCGATGAAGGTCGGCGCGCCGGTCGTTGGCCTCAACGACTCCGGCGGTGCCCGCATTCAGGAAGGCGTGCTGTCGCTCGCCGGCTACGCCGACATCTTCCTCCGCAACACGCTGGCCTCGGGCGTCATTCCGCAGATTTCCGCGATCATGGGCCCGTGCGCGGGCGGCGCCGTGTACTCGCCGGCGATCACCGACTTCACCATCATGGTCAAGGGCACGAGCTACATGTTCGTGACCGGACCGGACGTCGTACGCACCGTCACCCATGAGGAGGTGACGAAGGAAGAGCTCGGCGGCGCGATGACGCACAACGAACGGAGCGGCGTCGCGCACTTTGCCGTGGAGGACGACTCGTCCGCGATTCTGCTCATTCGCGAACTGCTCTCGTTCATGCCCGGCAACAACGTGGACGATCCGCCGCGGCGCGAGCCCGTCGATCCTCCGGCCAACGCCGACCAGATCCTCGAGTCGATCGTGCCAGCCTCGCCAAACCAGCCGTACGACATGGTGAACGTGATTCGCCACGTCGTGGACGATGGCTATGTTCTGCAGGTGCAGGAGCACTTCGCGAAGAACCTGATCGTCGGGTTTGCCCGGCTGGCCGGACGCCCGGTTGGCATCGTCGCCAACCAGCCGGCGCATCTCGCCGGCACGCTCGACATCGACGCGTCAGTGAAAGGCGCGCGGTTTGTGCGCTTCTGCGACGCGTTCAACATTCCGCTCGTGACGTTCGAAGATGTTCCCGGCTTTCTGCCCGGCACCGGTCAGGAGTACGGCGGCGTCATCAGGCACGGCGCCAAGCTGTTGTTTGCGTTTGCCGAGGCCACGGTTCCGAAAGTGACCGTCATCACCCGGAAAGCGTACGGCGGCGCGTACTGCGTGATGTCGAGCAAGCACATCCGCACCGATGCCAACTTCGCATGGCCGACGGCGGAAATCGCGGTGATGGGCGCTGAAGGGGCGGTGAACGTGCTTTACAAACGCGAGCTCGACGCGGCCGCTGACGTCGCGGCTGCACGCGCAGCGCGTATTGCCGAGTACCGCGAGAAGTTTGCCAATCCGTACGTCGCCGCCGAGCGTGGATTCATCGACGAAGTGATCCGCCCCGGTCAGACGCGCGCGAAGGTGATTGCCGCACTAGCCGCGTTTGAAACCAAGCGCGACCGCAACCCGCCGAAGAAACACGGCAACATCCCGTTGTGAGTTGGACACGCGCCCGCTGACGCGTGCGCTCTACTCAAAGCAATCGGAGTCGTTGTCCGGACCGCACTGGAAGAAGACGGGAATCGCGTTCATGGTCCACTCGCGTGTGTTTTTCCACACACGCGTCCGGCCATAGTTTGACTCGGTCCAGCCCAGGCGCTGCTTCGATTCCCACACGAGTTGAAGGGCCTCTTCTTCTCGTCCGCCGAATAGGTGCGAGGACTCGTGCAGCAGAATCGTGGCGTGCTCGATGTCGTCCACGGGAAACCTGAAGAAGGCGGGATAGAGCGTCACCACGCCAAATGGATAGTTGGTGGCGGCGAATGCCGTCTGATGGCCGACGTAGCGGTTCCACCAGTTGTCGGTTCGCCGGAAGGTCGCCAGGTGTCTGAGCGACGATGCCTCGCGCGTGAAGCCGGCGTGCTCGAGCACGAGCAGCCCGCTGTTCACCGTCTGGCGCTCCTCGCTCGTCAGACCTTCAGAGGTCAGTAGCAGCGACGCATAGGCCGTCGTCATGATGATCGTGATCACGCCGAGGATCCACAGCACCCAGCGTCCGAAGCTTCTGTTCAGGACCGCCTCCTTCCTCTGGGATATCGGCGGTGGTGCGAGCCTCGAATGCTAGAATTGCCTGAATTTGCGCAAGATCCTCATCGCTAACCGCGGGGAGATCGCGGTGCGCGTCATTCGCGCGTGTCGTGACATGAGCCTCGCGACGGTGGCGGTCTTTTCGGAGTGCGACCGCGGTGCGCGTCACGTACGCATGGCCGATGAAGCGGTCGCAATTGGCCCGAGCCCCCCGACCGACAGCTATCTGCGCATCGACCGCCTCATCGACGCCGCTCGCGCGTCGGGCGCCGATGCGGTCCATCCAGGGTACGGGTTCCTGTCCGAACACGAGGACTTCGCGGCTGCCTGTCGCGATGCCGGTCTGATCTTCATCGGCCCCACACCAGAAGCGATCACGCTGATGGGCAGCAAGACTGCAGCGCGGCGCGCGGCGATCGCGGCGCGCGTTCCCGTCGTGCCTGGCACCGAAGAGCCACTCGGTGCCGACGTGCCGGATGCGGTCATCATCGAAAAGGCGAGCGCGATCGGTTTCCCGGTGATGGTGAAAGCAGTGGCCGGTGGTGGCGGCAAAGGCATGCGCGTCGTCAGGAGCGCTGCGGATCTCCCATCTGCGATTCGTGCGGCCAGGTCGGAAGCGGGTGCGGCGTTCGGCGACTCGACGATTTATCTCGAGCGCCGTCTCGAGCGGCCGCGTCACATCGAGGTCCAACTGCTGGCGGATCATCACGGCACGGTGCGCGCCGCGGTGGAGCGCGAATGCTCCATCCAGCGACGCCATCAGAAAGTGATCGAGGAGACACCGTCGTCGGTGATGTCGCCGGAGCAGCGTGCGCAGGTGACGTCGGCAGCTGCCGCAGTGGCCGCGTCAGTCGGCTACGTCAATGCCGGGACCGTCGAGTTTCTCCTCGACGAGCAGGGCCGCTTCTATTTTCTCGAGATGAACACGCGGATCCAGGTCGAGCACCCGGTGACGGAAATGATCACCGGCGTCGATCTCGTGCAGTGGCAGATCCGTATCGCGCGCGGTGACCGGCTGACGGTGCCCGCAGATCAGTTGCTGACGCCGCGCGGGCATGCAATCGAGTGCCGGGTGTATGCCGAGGATCCCGATGCTAGGTTTCTTCCGTCGCCCGGCCTGATTACGTCGTTGCGCGTCCCTTCCGGTCCAGGCATCCGGGACGATGGCTGGGCTGAAACGGGCACGGAGGTGCCTGTCTTCTATGACCCGCTGATTTCCAAGCTGATCGCCTGGGGTGAGGATCGGCCGCACGCCATCGCACGAATGAGGCGGGCGCTGAGGGAATACGAGGTGCGCGGGATTCGCACGAGCCTGCCGTTCTTTCACTGGATGCTGGGTCAGCCCGCCTTCGCTGCGGCGGAGTTCCATACCGAATTTCTGGACGAGCTCTTGCAACGTCGCGGCGGCGAGGGCTTTTCCGACGTCGATCCGTCCCTCGAAGAGGTCGCCGCGATTGCCGCGTGCATCGCCGACGCTGAGGAGGCGCGGCCGGGCCCGGTCCTTTCCGCCTCCGCCAAGGCTACGGCGGAAAAGTCGGACGGGCCGGTGTTGGCTCGGACGTGGAAGGGCCGCGCGCGACTCGAGGGTCTGCGGGGATGACCTGCGACCTGGAAACGAGGGGCGGGCGCCGCACGATCGAGGTCCGCCGGCGTGGTTCCGAGTGGGAAATGACACTCGACGGCCGGATACTGAAGGTAGACGTCACTGCTATAGGAGGGCGGTGGTCGTTCCTGATCCGGCCGGCTGAAGCCGGCCACTACGGGAGCTACGAGGTCGCCGTTGAGCGCCGCGCGAACGGCGAGCGGATCGTGCACATCGATGGCCTCGCGGTGCCCGTCTCGATCGTGGACCCGCGGGAGCGGCTTGGGCGCAGACGCGGCACGACAGTCGCCGACGGTGGTCCCCGCTCGATCCTGTCGCCGATGCCCGGACGGATCGTCAAGGTGCTGGTGCAACAAGGCGACATGGTCGCCTCGGAGCAGGGACTGGTGGTCGTCGAGGCGATGAAGATGGAGAACGAGCTTCGCGCGCCCCGCGCCGGTCAGGTGAGCGCGGTGAAGGTCGTCGAGGGCATGTCGGTTGAGGCGAATGCGGTACTGGTAACGCTCGCGTGATGTTGCTCAAAGTCTTTACCTCGCCGTTCCGCCATCCGGCGACTCAGAAGGCGCGCCTCATCGTTCGCCGCATCCTCATCGTGTGCTCGGTGATCCTCGCCGTGGCCGTGGTCACGTCGATATCGGTGGACGTTGGCCCCGCGCTGAAGGGGCTCACCGAGCGCGAGGGATCCCGGTATCTTGGCCGGCCGCTGACCATCGGCCACATGTCGGTGCGCTTGTGGGACGGCAGTTACGTCTTCGACGACCTGCGCATCGACAGCCTGCCGCCGACGATGACGCCGTTCCTCGTCGCCAAGCAAATCACCGTCGTCAATTCGTGGAGCACGTTGTTCAGTCGCCGGTTCGTGCTCGAGAAAATCGAGATGACCGACTGGCGCATGCACGTCGAGTCGTTGGCGAACGGCAACACGAATTTCCCGAACTTCAGACGCGGCCCGCGCGGACAGAGCCGCTGGACGACGACGCTGGCCTACGTGCGCGCGCATCGGGGTCAGTTCACGTATCAGGACTTCGGGTCCAACTGGGGCGTCGTGGCTCGCAACATCGACGTCGTCGTCGAGAAGCCGACGGCGGATGCCAAATATCGTGGCACCGCGAAGTTTACGGATGGCCTCACGGCCATTCAGAACTACGTGCCGTTTCGAACGGACATGGACTCGAAGTTTCAGCTCGATGGCGGCCGTCTGACCTTCGACCGGTTCACGCTGCTCACCGAAGGTACACGCTCCGAGCTGATGGGCGATGTGAACTTCGCGTACTGGCCCGAGCTGATGCTCGCGATGAAGTCCGACATCGATTTCCCGCGCGCCAAGGAGCTGTTCTTCGCCGGCGACGCGTTTTCGCTGACTGGCAAGGGCAAGTTCGCCGGTACGTTCCACTTGTTCAAGGAGCTGATGCCGAACGGGCAGCAGCGTACTGGCCGCGAGCTGAAGGGGCAGTTCCACACCGAGACGCTGGGCGTCAACCAGTACCGCTTCAACAACGTTCGGGGCGACGTGCGCTGGACGCCTGAGTTCCTCGCCGTCACCGATGCGACGGGCGCTTTGTACGGCGGGTCGGCACGATTCAGCTATCGCATGGCGCCGCTGAACGCGAAAGGCGTCACGCCCACTGCGAGCTTCAAGACCGACTACAACGACGTCGATCTGCTGACACTGAGCGATCTGTGGAAGTTCGACGGGATCCGGCTCGCCGGGCGCGTCTCGGGCACGAACCTGCTCGAGTGGCCGATCCGGCGATACAGCGCTCACACCGGCGGTGGCACCGCGCGCTTCACGCCTCCGGAAGAGGCCGTGCTCATGACGCGCGACATGCCGCGCGATCGGATCGCGGCACGCAACGAGCGCGGCGAAGACGTCGGGCCCTTCAGCCCGTTGACCCCGATCGATCCAGTACCGGTCGGCGGCGAGGTCGTCTATGAGTTCGGTCCCGAGTGGATCGACATCATGCCGAGCCATCTGGCAACCGAGTCAACGTTCGTCGAAGTCCAGGGCCGCACGAAGTACGGCGACGAATCGGACCTGCCCTTCCACGTGTCGAGCGCCGACTGGCAGGAAAGCGACCGCGTCTTCGCGGGCGTGTTGACGGCGTTCGGGTCGAAGACGAAGGCCATTCCGATTGGCGGGTCTGGGACGTTCGATGGCGCGATGACGGGCTCGTTCAGGAATCCGCGCATCGAAGGCGATTTCACGGGCGACCAGATGCGCGCATGGGACGTGGTCTGGGGGGCGGTCACCGGCCATGCCGTCATCCAAAACAGCTACGTCGATGTGACCGGCGTGAAGATCGTGTCTGGTGAGTCGGTGATTACCACCGATGGCCGCTATTCACTCGGATTCCCACGAAAGGATTCGGGAGAAGAGCTCAACGCCCACGTCTCGATCAAGGGCCGGCCGGTGGCGGATCTGCGTCACGCCTTTGCCATCGACGACTACAACATCGAAGGGCTGTTGACTGGTGAGTTCGACATCCGGGGCAAGTATCTCAATCCCGATGGCTCGGGCCGTATGCAGATCGCCAACGCGGTCTTCTACGGCGAGCCTGTGGACAGCGCCAGCAGCGTCGTGCTGCTCGAGGGCAAGGGCGCGCGCCTGCAGAACATTCAGATCGTCAAGGGCGGCGGCATCGGGAACGGCAGCGCCTACATCGGCTGGGACGGCACCTATTCGTTCAGCTTCGACGCGCGCGGAATCCCCGCCGAATCGATCAGCGTCAGCAAAACGATCGGCCAGCCGATTTCGGCCTTGCTCAACTTCACGGCCGCGGGCAGCGGCACGTTCGATGCGCCACGCTACGAGGTGAAGGGCGAGTTGAACGACGTGTTCGTGGCTGACGAAGGTATCGGCAAGATCGCGGGCGGGATCAACGTCAACAACGGCACGATGACCGTGCAACTCGAAGCGGCGTCACCCCGACTCTCGGTGCAGGTGGTTGGACAGATTGGCATGGCCGAGCAGTTCGCCGACGTCACGTTCAACGTCATCGACACATCTCTCGACCCATACGTTCGTCTCTTCCTGCCGCAGCTCTCGCCGTACACGACGGCGGTGGTCAGCGGAACGGTGCGCGTGGTGGGTGAGTTGGACGACATCGATCACCTGCTGGTGGATACCACCGTGGATCGACTGGATATGCGGCTGTTCGACTACGCGCTCCGCAACGCGCGGCCGATCCGGATTGCGCTCGATCGCCACTCGGTCCGCGTCGCCGACATGCGCGTGGTCGGTCAGGACACGCAGATCGACATTGCCGGCATCACCAACCTGCACGACCGGACGATCAACATGCGCGCGAACGGCGACGCCAATCTGGCCGTGCTCCAGGGCTTCGTCTCGGATCTGCGCAGCTCCGGGACGGCGTCGCTCGCCGCCACGCTCGAGGGTCCGCTCGACAATCCGATTGCCGGCGGCACGCTGACGGTCAAAAGCGGCCGCATTCGGCACTTTGCGCTTCCGCATGCGGTCGAGAACCTTGACGGTCCCATTCGCTTTGATTCCCGCGGCGTCACTCTCGATGGCTTGACCGGCCGTCTCGGCGGTGGCGATGTGAAGTTCGGTGGACGCATCGACAAGGACGGCTACCGGCCCGGCCGCTTCGACGTCACGATGAACGGTCGCGAGATGCGGCTGCGTTTCCCCGAGGGCATGCGTTCGCTGGTGGACGCCGACCTCACGCTGCAAGGCACGACGGAAAACGCCGTCATCTCTGGTCTGGTCGCGGTGAAGGACGCCGTCTACACCCAGGCGTTCGACACGAGCGCGAATATTTTCGACTTCGGCGGTGAACAGCCCCTCGCCCCAGCGGCGCCGGCGCCTGAGACGTTGCCCGTTCGATTGGACATCCGCATCAATGCGCCATCCACACTGCAGGTGCAGAACCGGACACTGCGCCTGGTCGCCAATGCCGACCTCCAGCTGCGCGGAACCATCGAGAGACCGGTGCTGATTGGCAGTGCGGAGATCGTCCGCGGCGAAGCGCTCTACGAGGCCAGGCGTTTCCTGATCACACGTGGCACCGTGGATTTCAACAATCCAACGCGCATCGAGCCGTTTCTGGACATCGAGGCTGAGACGCAAATCCGCGTGCCGCAAGAAACCTATCGGGTGACGGTGCGCGTGACCGGTCCGCTGGCCCAGCCGACTGTGACCTTCGACTCAGATCCACCGCTCGGCGAGATCGAGATCCTCGCCCTGATCTTCGGCGACGTCGCGCCAGGTGCCAACGCCGAGCTTGCCCAGTTCGACCCCACCACGCCGCAGGCTCGCTTGTTTCAGGAGCGGGCCGCGCGTGCGCTCACCGGCGTGTTTTCATCGGAGGTCAGCCGCGTCGTCGAACAGGCGTTCGGCGTCGATACATTCCAGATCACACCGTCGCTCCAGGATCCCAACCTGCAATCGGCGCGGAATATCGACCCTGGTATGCGACTGACGGTGCTCAAGCGCTTGTCGGATCGCATCTATCTCACCTATTCACGGAGTCTGTCGTCGGCGACCCGCGATCAGGTGATCCTGCTCGAGTTCGATCAAACCGATCGCCTCTCGTGGATCCTGTGGCGCAACGAGGATGGCATCTACGCGCTCGACTGGCGCGTCAGGAAGACCTTCTGATGACGCGCAATTCTCGACGTTGGGCGTTGGGCGTTGGGCTTTGGGTGTTGCTCGCGGTGCCGCTGGCCGGCACCGCGAGTGCCCAAGTCGGCCAGCCGATCGTCGAGCAGCAGCTCGATGAGGAAGGACGTGTCGTCAACGAACTGACGGTGCTGAGACTACTCGAAACGCACGTCGGCGATCTCCTCACGGTGCATTCGGTACGGGAGACGATCGCGCATCTGATGGCCCTCGGCCGCTACGACGACGTGCGTGCGGTGACGGAACCTGCCGCCGGCGGCGTACGGATCAAGTACGAGCTGGTGCCGCGCCACCCGATCGACCGAGTGGAGTTCGTTGGGCGCGTCGGGCTGTCGGAGGACGATCTTCGCCGGCTGATCATCGACCGCTTCGGGGCGTCGCCGAACCCGGCGCGCATCAACGACGTGAGCGAAGCGCTGCGCATGGAGTATCGGCGCCGCGGCTATCCGTCGGCCAAGCTGACGCCGCGCCTGCAGGTCAGCCATGACCCCGATCGCGCAACCCTCGTGATCGAGGTCGATCCGGGGCCCCGTGCCTCGATTCTCATGATCCGGCGCACGCAAGTCGATGCGACCGAACGCAGCACCATCACCGAACTGCCGGACATTCGAGAAGGCGAGACGTACGACGAAGTCGAGATGGGCCGCAAGCTGCTGGCGTGGGAGAACCGCATGCACAGCCGCGGCTATTACGAGGCCCGTGCGCTACAGAATGCCAGCATCTCCGACGACGGGTCGGTGTTTCTGTTTTTGAATCTCGAGCTCGGTCCCATGGTGCGACTGGTGTTCGAGGGCGATCCATTGCCCGCCGCCGAAGTCGATCGGCTGGTGCCGGTGCGACGAGAGTCTTCGGTAGACGAGGACCTGCTCGAGGACTCGCAGAGCGCCATCGAGTCGTATCTACGCTCAGAAGGCTACCGCGACGCGATGGTGATGCATTCGCGTCAGGAAACCGCCGGGGAGCTCGTGATCACGTTCCGTATCGCGCGCGGCCCCCGCTTCCTCGTTCGCGGCGTCAACCTGACCGGCAATTTCGTGCTGCCGACACAACAGCTGCTGCCCTTCATTCGCTTCAAGGAAGGTGAGCCCTTCGTGCGCGCCACCCTCGCGACGGGAGTCCGCGCGATCGAGACCACCTATCGTGCCTCCGGCTTCACACGGCCGGGGGTCAAGGCCACTGAAAACGAAGTGGCGCCCGAAGACCCGAAAGCACCGGATCGGCTCGTCAATGTGACGGTCACCATCGTCGAGGGGCCGCGTACGGAAGTTCGTGCCGTGAGCTTCCAGGGCAACACCGCGATAGGCGACGCGGATCTCCGCAAGGTCATCGCGACCGCGCCCGGGCGTGTCTACTCGATCATCGACGTCGTGTCCGATCGCGACGCCATCGTGCAGGCCTATCACGATCGAGGGTTCGAAACAGTGGTGGTCACGCCGCAGCCGATGTTCGCCGAGAACGACACGCGAGCCGACGTGCGGTTCGCGATCGTCGAAGGGCCGCAGATCATCGTCGATCACATCATCATCTCCGGGAACCGGCGCATCAGCACTGAGACGATCGATCGAGAGATTGTGCTGCGTCCTGGTGAGCCGTATGGCGAAGCGGCCGTCGTCAGGAGTCGCGCCAACCTCACGGCGCTGGAACTGTTCCGGCGCATTCGGATCGAGGCGCTGGCGCACTCGGGCGACACCCGCCGGGATGTGCTGGTGCAGGTCGAGGAAGGTCCGTCCACGACGGTGGACCTGTCGGGTGGCGTCGAAGGTGGATACTTTGCCAGACCGACCGGCGCAGGCGCGACCGCCGAGGACCGATTCGAAGTCACGCCCCGCGGATCGATCCAGGTCACCCGGCGCAATTTGTGGGGGAAGAACCGGACGATCACGCTGTTCACCCGCGTCAGCCTGCGCACCAGGGACTCGCAGGCGAACGAGTCCGTGCTGTCACCCACGCAACCGATTGAAAGCAACTACGGATTTCACGAGTATCGCGCGCTGGCGTCGTACCGCGAGCCGCGGATCTTCCAGACCTCCGCCGCCATTCTCCTGACCGGCATCGTCGAGCAGGCGTTCCGTCCCAGCTTCAATTTCGCCCGGAAGGTCGTCCAGGCCCAGGTCGGCAATCGTTTGACCGACCTTTACACCGTGACCGGCGCGTACACCTTCCAGAAAACACGACTGTTCGATATCCGGGCGTCGCAAGACGAGGAAGCGTGGCTGATCGATCGTCTGTTCCCGCAAGTCCGGTTGTCGAAGTTCTCGGGCACCGTGCTCAGAGACAGCCGCGACCCGCGCGAAGCGCTCGACCCGACGCACGGAACACAACTCATCGCGACGGCCGACCTGTCAGCGCGGGCCATCGGATCCGAGGTCGGGTTCGTCAAGACCTACGTGCAGGGCTTCTTCTATCGCCAGCTCCCGGTGCCGCGGCGCGTCGTGATGGCGCTCGGCGCCCGCGTTGGACTGGCGCACGGGTTCAACCGCGAGGTGAATGGCGGCATCGTGAACGGTCTGCCCGCGAACGAGCGGTTTTTCGCTGGCGGTGATACTTCCGTGCGTGGATTCGCGCTCGATCGGCTGGGCGATGAACACACGATTTCGGCAACCACTGGATTTCCAACCGGCGGCAACGGCGTCGTCGTGCTCAACAGCGAGCTGCGCGCCCACTTGTTCGGAGGATTTCAAGGGATCGGCTTCGTCGATGCTGGGAACGTGTATCCGTTGGCCAGCGATGTCGATTTCACGAGTCTGCGACCCGCAGCGGGCGTTGGCCTCGCCTACAGGTCACAGCGCATCGGCCTGGCCCGCATTGATCTCGGATTCAATCTGAACCCACAGACGTTCGTGCCCGGCGGCGATCCCGAGAGACGCTGGGTCATTCACTTCTTGCTCGGCCAGCCTTTCTGAGCCTCGCCAATGCACAATGCCCAATGCAGAATGCGAAACGCAACCACACCCTGGGCGTTATGCATTGTGCATTGTGCATTCTGGATTGTGAGTTACAGCATCGTTGACGCCCAACAGCTGCTCGATCGTGTCCTGGCCCGAATCGCCACCGAGGCAATCACGCAGACCGACGTGCAGTCGCTGATCGAATTCGGTCTCATCGATGCGACATCGCCAGCCGATCCTGCGGCCGTGCGCCAGGCGGTCGAGCGGCAGCTGATTCTGAGGGAGGTTGCGCGGTTTCCGCAGTCAGAGCCGGCGCCCGCCCTCGTGGACGAACAGCTGGCGACCATGAAAGCCCGTGTCGGCGCGCGGCTCGACGCGGTCATGCGTGCCACCGGACTCGACGAGGAGCGGCTGCGCGGCATGGCGCGCGATACGCTGCGCACTCGGAACTATCTCGAACAGCGCTTTGGTTTTGCGTCGCAGGTCAGCGAGGAAGAGGCGCGCAAGTACTTCGAGGCGCACCGCGATCAGTTCACTCGCAACGGCATGCCGCTCACGTTTGAGGATGCCGCCGCCGAGGCCCGCCAGCGCGCCGCCGCCGAACGCCGGCAGGGGACGATGGTGCAGTGGCTCCAGGATCTCATCGCGCGATCCGACGTCGTGTTTGTGACGGATACCGGCGGCGCTAAGAACCCGTCAGCGCAACCCGCAGCACCTCGAGCGAATTGAAACCGGCGTGGCTCACCATCGGAGCGACGCTGCTCCGCCGTCGTAGATAGACGACCGCCCACAGCGCGCCGAGGAGTCCGGTCACGATCACGGCATCCCAGCCCTGTGGGAAGTGTCCCAGTCCGAACGCGATGCTCAGTACCACAACGCCGACCAGCGGTCCGCCCAGATGCTGCTCGAATCGGCGCAGCAGAAACGCACGCTGAAGCTCCTCGCGCACGCCGCCGGCAAGAATCGCGATCATGCCGAGCATCGCGGCCTCGTGTGCACCGCCGGCCCCCAGCTGCTCGATTGGGTTGTCGGTCACGTTGTGAAGGCCAGGGAACACACGAAGCAGTCCGGTCATGAGCAGCCCCACGGTCAGGAAGACCAGTGGCACGAGCGCGAAGCCGATGGCGACCTCCCTCGGGAGTGGGCGATGACCGAGCCACAGTTCCCGTGGACTCTCGCCGTGTGCGCGCGTCAGCGCCACCATCAGTGCGATCAGCACGATCGTGTCGATGATGAGCAACGCGAAGGCGAACGGCGGCGACAACTGGCCGGCGGGGGTTCTCGGGTCCACACCCGCGATGGCCAGCAGCTGGCCGATGACGATCTGGGTCGGCAAGCTCGAGCAGAGCAGGACTTCCACGGCCGCGATCACGCGCCTTTGGCCCAATGACGCATAGGCCGACGGGCTTGCCACGGGCGGAGGGGCGGGATCGGGATAGACCATGTAAATATGACAGAGTAACATTCGAAGAGCATGTCCAGTACTTCAGGCGAACGCGTCCTCATCGTCGAGGACGAGCCCAGCACGCGCCTCGGCTTGACCGAGTTGGTGCGTACCTGGGGTTTTACGACCGACTCCGCGGGCGACGGGGAAGAGGCGCTTCAGCGCATTACCGTCTTTCGCCCAAACATCATCATCAGCGACCTCGTGATGCCTCGCATGGGCGGTCTCGAGCTGCTTCGCGCGCTCAAAGACGATGGCGGTGACTACACGGTGGTGATTCTCACCGCGCAGGGCACCGTCGAAACCGCCGTCGAAGCCATCAAAGAGGGCGCGTACGACTATTTGAACAAGCCGATCGAGCCGCAGCGGCTGAAGATCCTCCTCGACAAGATCGTTGAGCGGCAGGACACGCTGCGCGAAGTGAAAGTGCTGCGCAAACAGCTTCGCGAGCACGGGAGCTTCGGCAAGATGATCGGCAGCAGCGCACAGATGCGGAAGGTCTATCAGGTCATCGAGCAGGCCGCGCCGACCTCCGCCTCGGTGCTGATCTGGGGTGAATCGGGAACCGGCAAGGAACTCGTCGCCCAGACCATCCATCAACTGAGTCCGCGCGCGCAGATGCCGTTTGTCCCGATCAACTGCGCGGCGATTCCCGAGACGCTCCTCGAGAGCGAGATCTTCGGCCACGAGAAGGGCTCCTTCACGGGCGCCGTTGACCGCCGTGCCGGCTGCTTCGAGCTGGCCGATCACGGCACGCTGTTCCTCGACGAGATCGCCGAGATGACACCGGCCACGCAGGTGAAGCTGCTGCGCGTGCTGCAGGAGCGCAAGTTCCGTCGGCTCGGCGGCCGCAGCGAGGAGACGGTGGACGTCCGGGTGATCGCAGCGACCAACGTCAATCCCGGCGACGCGGTTCGCAGCGGTAAGCTCCGCGAGGACCTGTACTACCGGCTCAACGTGTTTGCGATCGAGCTGCCGCCGCTCCGCCAGCGCAAGGAGGATCTGCCGCTCCTCGTGCAGTCCTTCCTTGCCGACTTCAACGCCCGCAACAACAAGCAGGTGTCGGCGCTCGATCCCGCGGCGATGCGCATCCTCGAGCAGTACAACTGGCCGGGCAATGTGCGAGAGTTACGGAACGTAATCGAACGGGCGGTGATCCTCAGCTCGGGCGAGTTCATCGACCAGAAGCAGCTGCCGCCGCTCGTCACGGAATCACCCGATGTCGTGAAGCCGACGCTGTCGCTGACGCCGGGGACGACGGTTGAAGAAGCCGAGACACGACTGATCCTGATGACGCTCGAGCACACGCGCGACAACAAGACGCGCGCCGCCGAGATCCTCGGTATCAGTCTGAAGACCCTGCACAACAAGTTGAACAAGTTGCGGGGACGGGGCAAGCGGTCCGAAGAAGAAAGCGTTACCTCGTAGGGCCACGGTTACAGTCGAGGGTCAACGGTGCGCTTTACCATCCGGGTCAAACAGATCGTCGGCGTCACCGCCATCGTCGGGCTGGCGGTGGTCGCGCTCAGTTTCTTGTACGCCGCGCGTCTGACCGACGTGGTGTTCCACGAGAGCTACTCGCGCGGGCAATTGATGGCGAAGACCGTCCTCGATCGTGCCGGCGAAATCGTGACCGGCGAGGACGACCCATGGCTCCAGCTGCGCGCGGACCCGGGCCTGCGCTCGATCATCCGGTCGAGCGCCTACAGCGACAACATCACCACCGCGACGATGGTCGATACCAACGGCATCGTCCTCATCGCCAACCTGCGGTCGATGGTCGGGCAGTTGAGCCCGCCGCAGGACGGCATGGGTCAGCTCGAGGCCGCCAATGCGTACGCGAAGCTGAAGGAGATCTACACCGGTGACGGGCGCACGCTTGAAGTGCGCGAAACGCTGAAGCGCGGCGGCGAGGAATTCGGGTCGATTCGCATCGGCGTCTCGACGCTCTTGATGCGGCGGCAGCTCGATGAAATGTTCTGGGACGCGCTGTTCACCGTGGCCGCGGCGTTGGCCATCGCGGTCTTCGTGGCCGGTGTGTTCGCGCAGCTCCTGCTGCGACCGATTCATGTGTTGCGCAGCGGCTTGACGCGCCTGGGCAAGGGCGAGTTCGGCGTCAGGCTCGATCTGCCGCCTGGCGACGAGTTTGGCGAGCTCGGTGACTTCTTCAACACCGTCAGCCAGCAGCTCTCGGCGGATCGTTCGCTCCTGGCCGGCCAGAAGGCGAACCTGCAGACGGCGGTCGAGCATCTCGAGGACGCCGTTGCGCTCTTCAATCCGTCGGGGGAGCTGCTCTTCAGCAATCCGGCGATGCAGCCGACGCTGCCGGGCGATGCGATCGGCCGGGCACTGCAGGGCTTACTCCCGAACGGGCACCCGTATCGCACGCTGGTCGAGGAGACGCTGGCCACCCGGCGCTCGCGCGGCCCGGTGCAAAGTCAACGGCACAATACGGAGCCAGTCAGTGTACCCTCGAAGGTATCCGGCTCACCGGCCGCGGAGGTCAAGGCGGCCGACGAGGAGTTGATCATGACGCACGCCATCATGGGCACGAGCGGCGAGCTCGTTGGCGTGCTGCTCGTCTCGCGCAATCTGGCGCACCTCTCGCGCATGCAGTCCACGCTGGCCTATTCGCGCAAGCTGGTCGCGCTCGGCCGCCTGACCGCCGGGATCGCCCATGAAGTGAAGAACCCGCTCAACGCGATGATGATTCACCTCGAGCTGCTGCGGACCAAGATCCGCGCGACGCAAGCGGCACCGCAGCCGGAGGCTGTTGCCGCGGCGGGCGGAATGCTTGGGCTTGGGCCGGGACGTGCGGCCGCACTGCCGGCCTCCGTCCAAGGAGCGCTCGAGCACGTCTCCATCATAGAAAGCGAAATCCGGCGGCTGGATGAGGTAGTCCAAGGCTTCCTGAAGTTCACACGGCCTGAGGATCTGCGGCTCCAGCCTGTAAAGGTCAATGCGTTGATGGACGAGATCCTTCCCATCATCGAGACCGAGGCAAGCAAGCACAGCGTGAAAGTCTCAGTGGACGTGCCGGGAGGCGTACCGGCGGTGAACGGTGATGCGGCGATGCTGCGTCAGGCATTCCTGAATCTGGCGATCAACGCCTGTCAAGCGATGCCCAGTGGCGGCTCGCTGCGCCTGAAGAGCGGTCCTGCGTCGCGCAGCCGCGTCGAGGTGGTGGTGCAGGACACCGGGGTGGGTATTGCCCCCGAGCACTTGTCGAAAATTTTCAATCTCTACTTCACGACCAAGGAGCGCGGGACCGGTATAGGGCTCTCCATGGTGTATCGCATCATCCAGATGCACGACGGTGAAGTGGAGGTACAGTCAACCCCGGGGCGCGGGACGACGTTCCGCGTCCTGCTCCCGCGTGCGAGTGGGATCTGATCATGCACCTCTCCCCTCGGTCATTGATCATGAGCCGGCGCTGGGCATTGAGCATCAGGCATTGGGCATTGGCCGCGGCGTTAGCCGCGGCAGGCGCCGGATGTGCCAAAGCGCGCGCCCAGTCGGTGCCGAATGGGCCGCCGCTGGCGATGCCGCCGCCGCCATCGCGCGTCTTCGCGCCTCTCGAAGACGAGCCCCTGGTGTCGTCGCCGACCGACGTGTCGGCGACTGCGGCGGGCGCGCCGAAGGTTACGCCCCCCACGCCGCCCGCGCGGAGCACGCCGCGACCTGAACCGGAGAAGCCACCGGCGCCCGCGCCCGCGCCGGCCGTCGAACAGCCCCGCGAGCTGCGTCCGGCATCATTGCCAGCCGATCCTGTAGCCGAGCGGCGGATTACGGAGATCGTTGAGACCGCCAAGCGCGATTTGAATCGTGTGGATTACCGCGGGCTGACCAGCGGCGGCCGAGAGGCGTATAACCAGGCCAAGGACTACATCGACGAAGCCGAGAAGGCGCTCGTCGCGCGCAACTTCGTCTACGCGCAGACCGCGGCTGACAAAGCATCGAAGCTGGCGTCTGAGTTGTTGGGCCGTTAAGGGTGACGCTCGCGTCGCCCTAGAAACTGATTCCCATTCCGAAGTGCACGCGCGGCTTGCCTTCCTCAGGCCATGCGACGTCGACATTGAACATCGCCACGGTGACGCCGAGGAACACGCCGCCGCCAATGCCGCGCTCGAAGCGTTGATCGCCGAGACGCGTCCCCGAGTTCCACACTGTGCCGGCGTCCACGAATCCACGCACGCCGAACAGCGCACCGCGCAGCGGTGAATTGAGCGCCACGCGTGCTTCCGCGGAGACCGCCGCGAGACTGTCGCCAACGCGGTGGCCGGCCCGGTAACCGCGGAGCGAGTCCCCGCCGCCAAGCAGCGACTGCTCGGCCTGCGGCAGCGCCTCGTCGGATCGCTCGAGCTGTCCACGCAGCACGAGGATCGTCCGCGGAGCGACGCCGATGTAGCCGCGCGCATCCGTCGTCCATCGACCGGCGCTGCCCGACTCGAAGTCGATCCGCTCCCAACCGATCCGCGCCTGGACGGCGTTGCGCGGATACAGCGGGTTGATGCGCGTATCGAACGAGACGTACGGGCCAACGCCAGTGTGGCGCGCGGCGTAGCCGTCGCCGAACTCCACGTGCGCGATCCGTGCGGCGGCGCCGACTCGCATCCACGGGACGATTGCGTGATCGGCTTCCAGCCGCACCTGCTGCCGGTTGTCGGGGAGCTCGTAGAACGGGTTGACGCGGCGGTTCACCCAGAACGCGACGCCGACTCGCGTGCGCTGATCGTCGAACGATCGCTCGAGCTCGACGCCGGCGCGACGCTCGCCGCCCCATGACAACGGGAACGACACCTGGCTGTCCTCGCCGATTGGATTGGCAAACGCCGCACGGATGCCGTAGGTGAACCCGTACCCGTCCGCGTAGCTGAGAATCGGCAGCCACAACATGTTGCTCCGCAGACGTGTGCCGAATCCCGGGGTGAGGTTGTCCGCGCTCACCCCGGCGCGCTCGTCGATAACGATGACGACGAGGATGTCCGAGGGGTTGTCGATCGATCGAAAGCGCTTGCGGACCTCGACGCCGGCGAAGCGATCGCTCTTGCGCAACGCCTGCTCGGCTTCAGCCAGGCGAGAGTCTGATGCTGCATCGCCGGTCTTCAGGCCACTGAGGCCGATCACGTCTGCGTCTGGCGTCGTGTGATTGCCATGCACACGAATTTCCGCGATGGTCTCTTGAGCATGAGCCGTCACTGGTCCGACGACCGTGAGAGCCAGCCCAAAGCCCAGAGCCCAAAGTCTAGAGACAGAGCGAATCATCGAACCTTTGTGGCTACTGTCGCGAGCTTGTAGTCGTAATAGTCCACTGCGTAGCGCCCATCGAACTGGCCGTTGGCGAGCGTCAGGTCGAATCCAATGCGCACCGATCGCGGCAGCCACACCGACGGGAACGGCTGGCCCATTTCCATCGCCGCGCTGAGGCCGTCCATGTGCACCATCCACCGTGCGGGCAGGAAGTCCATGTCGATGTTGCTGAAGTCGTACTTCAGAATCTGGTGCTCCGTTCGATCGATCCACAGCGTGACGAGCGCAACCTTGTTCATCTGACGCTCGATCTCCTTCCCTCGGTCGTCGCTGCGTTTTCGGACCTCCTTGTTGGGGCGAGTCCGCCCTTCGCTGAACATCTTCGTCGGGTAGTACTCGACGCGATATACGTCCCGTCCTTCGAACGTCTCGCGCCCGGCGAGTGCGTACTGGCCTGGATCGAACTTGAACTTCATGAAGTACGCGGCGGACACGAAGCCGGGCTCGAGCGCCTGCCTGACGCCCTCCGCCGTGAGCGGAGTATCGCTCTCCTTCTTGACATAGGCGCCATCGGGTCCGACACCCACGGTGACTCCCTTCGTGGGCGGTTCCTCGCCCTTGACGTAGCGTTTGACGTAGGCCTCTTCAGCTCTCCGCCGATCCGCTTCGCTGATCTCGGCGCCATTGATGCGCAGCGGGCTCTTGATGAACACGCCGTCACGCGGAAACCATGCGGATATGAGCTCCATGCCGTACAGCAGCGTCGCGTGGGGCCCGCGCACCCGGATCGTCTGGCGCTCTTCGAGCACGAACTGCTGGAACTTCTTCCAGTTGTCGTCGCGTCGCTCGAGGACCCGCGACATGAAGGCATCGAGATCAGTCGCCGGAGCGGCCGCTGGGCTCTGTGCCCGCAGAACGACCGAGGTCGCGATCATCACGACGGCGAGGACAAATTGGGGGACAGCTGGCTTCATGACGGTCGAGCCTGTGCAAAGGAGAGACCCGTGTTCCGCCGGGTATCGTCCGTGTAAACCATAGATCCTAAAGCCACGAACGGCTCAGGCAGCCGGCCGTAGCACGCGCTACAATAAAGTCCACATATTGCGCGTGCCCTAAAAGAAAGGCGCAATATGTTGTGGTTTGACGCTTGACAAAGCATAAAACCGGGAGCACTATGACCGGGCGCTGAGCGACAAAATAAAGACCTGACGCACCCAGCGTCAGGCCGATCAGGGAAAGCCTACAGGACGCCCGCAGCGCACACCACTGGACAAGATTTTGGACGCCACCGGAAGGGGTAGGTGCGTCCTTTTGGATAGTGACGATTCGGAGGAGCACGATGGAAAAAGGCCCTGCCCGCGAAGCAGCCGCAGCCGGCCAGCAGGCGCAGGCCGGATCGACGACGCCAGCCTCGTCGCCGGCCGACCCCTCGACTCGCGCCCGTAAGGGCGCTGAGCAGAGGCCGGCGGAGACGCCTGGCCTGGAGTTCCCGCGCTATTTCACCCTGCCTGGCGTCGATCCATTCGACGAGGTCGAGTGGGAGGTCCGCGCCGCGGTGATCGGCAACGAGAAGGGCAAGGTCGTTTTCGAACAGCGCGACGTCGAGATTCCGAAGTTCTGGTCGCAGCAGGCGACCAACATCGTCGTCTCGAAGTATTTCCGCGGGCAGCTCGGCACGGCGGAGCGCGAGCGCAGCGTCAAGCAGCTGATCGGCCGGGTGGTGGACACGATCACCGGCTGGGCCCGCACGCAGAAGTACTTTGCCAGTGAAGACGCGCTGATGTCGTTCAGCCACGAGCTGAAACACCTGCTCGTCTATCAAAAGGCCGCGTTCAACAGCCCCGTGTGGTTCAACTGCGGCTTCGAGGCGGCGCCGCAGTGCTCGGCCTGCTTCATCAACTCGGTGAAGGACACGATGGACTCGATCCTGACGCTGGCCAGGACCGAGGGCATGCTCTTCAAGTTCGGCTCCGGCACCGGTAGCAATCTCTCGGCGATCCGTTCGTCGAAGGAGCTGCTCGCGGGCGGCGGCACGGCGTCGGGTCCCGTGTCATTCATGAAGGGCTACGACGCGTTTGCCGGCGTCATCAAGTCAGGCGGCAAGACGCGGCGTGCGGCGAAGATGGTCATCCTCAACGCCGAGCACCCCGACATCCTGGAGTTCATCAACTGCAAGGTCGAGGAAGAGAAGAAGGCCTGGGCGCTCATTGATGCCGGCTACGACGGCTCGTTCACCGGCACGGCCTATACCTCGGTGTTCTTCCAGAACTCCAACAACAGCGTTCGCGTGACCGACGACTTCATGCGCGCCGTCCTCGACGATGGCGAGTGGTCCACCAAGCGCGTCACCGACGGCGAGGTGGCTGAGACCTACAAGGCGCGCGAGCTGATGCGTGGCATCGCCGAGGGCACGTGGGTCTGCGGCGATCCCGGCATGCAGTTCGATACGACGGTGAACGAGTGGCACACCTGCCCGAGCACCGATCGCATCAACGCCAGCAATCCCTGCTCGGAGTACATGTTCCTCGACGACTCGGCGTGCAACCTGGCGTCGATCAACCTGATGAAGTTCGTCAAGGATGATGGCGAGTTCGACGTGGCCGCCTTCAAGGCCGCCTGCCGCACGCTGATCACCGCGCAGGAAATCATCGTCCCGAATTCGAGCTATCCGACCAAGGCGATCGAGAAGAACTCGCACGAGTATCGTCCGCTCGGTCTGGGCTATGCCAATCTCGGCGCGCTGCTGATGTCGCGTGGCCTGCCCTACGACAGCGACGAGGGCCGGGCGTATGCGGCGGCAATTACCGCGGTGATGACCGGCGAAGCCTACGCCCAGTCAGCGCGGGTCGCCCGCGATCACGGCGGTCCGTTCGGCGGCTTCGAAAAGAACCGCGAGCCGTTCATGCGCGTGATGCGCAAGCACCGCGACGCCGTGTCGGAGATCAACCCGAAGCACGTGCCGGTCGATCTGTATGCCGGCGCCAAACAGGCCTGGGACGAGGCCGTCGAGCTGGGCGAGGACTTCGGGTACCGCAACGCGCAGGCGACGGTGCTCGCGCCGACCGGCACCATCGGCTTCATGATGGACTGCGACACCACCGGCGTTGAGCCCGACATCGCGCTGGTGAAATACAAGAAGCTCGTCGGCGGCGGGTTGATGAAGATCGTCAATACCACGGTGCCGATGGCGCTCGAAAAGATCGGCTACACGGCCCCCGAGATCGAAGCCATCGTCCATCACATCGACGAGCAGGAGACCATCGAGGGCGCGCCGTTCCTCAAGGACGAGCACCTGCCGGTGTTCGACTGCGCGTTCAAGGCCGCCAACGGCGAGCGGTCGATCCACTACATGGGTCACATCCGCATGATGGGCGCGACGCAGCCGTTCATCTCCGGCGCCATCAGCAAGACGGTCAACGTGCCGCGCGAGGCGACGGTCGAGGACATCGAGCGCGCCTACCTCGAGTCGTGGCGGCTTGGCGCCAAGGCGATCTCGATCTACCGTGATGGCAGCAAGCGGACACAGCCGCTGAATACATCGAAGGCGCAGGTCGCCGACACGCGAAACATCGGTCAGACCGAGGTCAGGGAAGTGGTGAAGGAAGTCGTCAAGATCGTCGAGACGCCGAAGCGGCGCAAGCTGCCCGACGAGCGCAACGCGATCACGCACAAGTTCGACATCGCCGGTCACGAGGGCTACATCACCGTCGGCCTCTTCGACGACGGGACGCCGGGAGAGATCTTCCTGACGATGGCCAAGGAAGGCTCGACGATCTCGGGCTTTGCCGACGCCTTCGCGCAGGCGATCTCCTACTCGCTCCAGTACGGCGTGCCGCTGCAGGTGCTGGTGGACAAGTTCAGCCACGCGCGCTTCGAGCCGTCGGGGATGACCAAGAACCCCGAGGTCCGCTTCGCGAAGTCGATCGTCGATTACATCTTCCGGTGGATGGCGACGAAGTTCCTCTCGCCCGAAGCGCAGTATCGCGCCGGCGTCAACATGCGCGAGGAACCGGAAATCGCCGACGAAGCGCCTCCCGTAGTGTCCGGCTTTAGCCGGACGGATGCGCCGGCGGCGACGCCAGCGACCGCGGAACCGAAGACGAAGAAGAGCTCCGAGTTTGCGGCAATGAAGAATCAGGAGGACGCGCCGCCGTGCAGCACGTGCGGCTCGATCATGATTCGCAGCGGCAGCTGCTATAAGTGCGCCAACTGCGGCACGACGTCGGGGTGCGCATAATGCGTGCGCTGATTATCTGGAGCGAGTAGGCGATCGATAGGCCTCAGCACTCAGGAATCAGGACTCAGAGCTGGGCAAGGCAGTAGGCATCAGTCACGAGGCATCAGATAGGAGGGCCGGTCCTTGGGGTGTTGGGCGCCAGCACAAAGGAAACGCCCTAACGTCAGGGCATAGGTAACACAAGATGGCCTGTGGATGCTGCGGCATTCGCAGGCCATTCGTTTTTGATCGGCTGCAGTAGCGCGACGCT
>Ga0111538_10000417_pt1 | contig 56200 bp, 55 predicted proteins | sample SoiMethybrSBSTD1_FD_79669 | JGI IMG/M metagenome (GOLD analysis project Ga0111538, IMG submission 79669) | Bulk soil microbial communities from a Populus tree surrounding site in Tennessee, USA - Soil MetaG P. TD hybrid SBSTD1 (version 2)... | ecosystem: Environmental > Terrestrial > Soil >... | reverse complement strand
TCACACGGGAAGCACTCGAAGATTCAGAAGGTTTACTTCCCAAAAGATGTCGCGGGGCTATTCAAGGCGCATCTGAAGGCGAATGGAATCGCTGCTGGCGCGGTGTTTCGAGGAAGTCGTGGGCGACTTTCAGTTCGCCAGGCGCAGTACAGGTTTCGCCAACTTCTCGCAACGGCGCGAATTGAGCGCGCTCTTACCGTGCATTCGCTGCGTCACACGTTCGCCACGAGACTACGAGAGGAGACGGGAGACCTGCGGCTTGTGCAGGTCGCGCTTGGCCATCGGCAGCTGGCCACGACGCAGGTTTATGCGAGTGTTAGCGACGCTTTGGTAAAGGAGGCAATCTTTAGGAGCTGATCGCGAGTACTCGTACCGTTTTCGGTCATCTATGGAATTGAGTGCGCCGGGCGAGTTACGATTGGCGCATGCAGAAAGCTCCAGCGAAGTCTCAGACCCTAATCTCTTTCCTCGTAGGAGCCCTCGCTACCTTCGCCCGCGCCGAGGCTTTGACTCTCCACGTGCCTTCGGAATACTCCACAATTCAGGCTGGCATCGCCGCATCAGCGCCAGGTGATACGGTTGAGATCGCCTGCGCGACTTATTATGAGCACGACATCCCGTTGAAGCCCGGAATCACACTGAAGAGCGAAAACGGATCAGCAGACTGCGTGATCATAGACGCCCAGCAACTCGGGCGCGTTTTCGTCGGCCAGCTTCTGCCTGGCACCCTGCACTTCAACGGTCTAACAATCCTGGGGGGCATTGCAGATGATGGCGTCAAATTTGATCCCGGCATTTTTGGCGGCGGAATCTACCTTGATGATTGCAACGCTTTCATGACTGCATGCGTTTTTGAAGGGAACTCCGCTTCTTACCGAGGTGGTGGGATCGCCGCGATTTCCTCCGATCTGACCCTGAGCGATTGCCTATTTACGCTTAACCACGCAGGAGGTGGGCCATTTACCGCCCCTGGCGGCGGCGGACTCTACGTTATAAATGGATCTGTTGACGTTGTTGGTTGCCGCTTCTTGAATAACACAACTGGGCCTGGGTATTCGTCCGGAGGGGCCTTCTATCACACTAGCAGCGGCAGCGTAGAAATGCATGATTGCATTGTGGCTAACAACGCCTCTGCTAGAAGGGCGGGAGGCGTGGCATTGACATTATCTGCCCTGATTAGCAACTGCGTTTTTCAGGGGAATTCTGCTGTTGCGGAGGATGGCGGAGGCTTATCCGCCTTTGGCTATAGAGTGACAATAATTGATTGCGCATTCGTCGCGAACTCCGCTCCGGCTGGGGGAGGTGTAGCGTGCCGTATATTGACAATGGATCGATGCACAATCGTCAATAACGGAGGCGGAGGAATCTTCTTCAATGCCCTACCCCTCTCACAGCCTCAGTTTATCTCGCATGTCATCGTCGCGAAGAATACGGGACCGGCGATTTCTTGCGCGTATCCCACGGAAGAGTTCATCAGTTGCACGGATCTCTATAAGAACTCGGGCGGGGATTGGACCGATTGTGTTGCCGATCAGGCCGACATCAATGGAAACTTCTCCGCTGATCCCCTTTTTTGCGACGTCAACAACGATGACTACACGCTCCAAGCGAATTCTCCCTGCGCCCCACCCCAATCAGGTGCATGTGAGCAGATCGGTGCATTTGGCGTGGGATGCGAGCCGATCCACGTCGAGGCGAAGTCGTGGGGTGGTATCAAAGCGCTTTATCGGTAATGTCCAGACCTAGGCTTGCTCTCTGGCTCGCAATCTCGGCAATCGCTATTCCGCTCGCAAGCGATGCGACTCCGACAGCCGGCAGTTGGCGACGGAACGTTGTGCTCGGAGACAACGCAACGGATGCGTTTCTTCTTCGCAATGAGTGGTCTCAGCCGGGATCGTACTACTGTGCCAACGAGAAAGTGTCGATCGTCCGCGTTCGCCTAACTGACTGGTCTGCACAAGAGACGTGGGTGCTCCGTCAAGTTGCCTACGGACAGGACATGAAGACTTTCGAGTGGCACATAACCGACACCGATTCCTCCTCCGTCGATCTCGCCGAGATTCTCCGCAGATTCAAGGTGCGACCAGTATTTGCGGAAGGCTGGCGGGAGAGGTTTGGGATTGATAGCACCGGAGTGTGGGTTGACCACAATCGCGTCGTGGTCGCAACGATGGCAGACTTGCGACGTCACATTCCCGATCTAAGCTCGGAGCCTTCGATCGTTCGAGTTGACCGGACAAATGGACCGGCGACTGGCCAAGGCTACTGGTATCTGACGATCAGATCCGGAGCCTGCGCAGGTGATGTGGATTGGTTCGAAGATGTCTTGATGGTGCCTGAGCAGAAGGTTCTCGATGCGTGGAAAGTGGAACCAATTATTCCCAGATCCAAATAGCTGCTGCGAACCTGACCTCTTGAGTTGCATTCCCGATCACTGGTAGCATCCCAGCTCCCAACCGGGAGCAACCCCTGTGAATCTCCGGCATTGCTACGCTGGCATTGGCCTCATCACTGTCATTCTCACGCATGCATCGCTCTCCTCTGCCCAGCAGTTTCGTTATGGCTGGACGATCAGCAGGAGCATCTCTGATCCTTTCGTGAATACTGGATCACCTACTGGCGGCGTGGAATCATTCTACTTGTGGTATCAATGCAGCGTCGGCGTTGGAATGGCTGCGGCTGATTTCAGCCTAATCGGATCGCTTGCAGCAGGAGGAAACGTTCTCAGCTTCAATACTCTGAACAATTACTTGAATGCAGGCACAGCCACAAGTCCTCTCCTCGTGATCTTCGGATGCCCCACTGGACCAGTAGTCGCAGGCAGTTGGCTCATTCTTCATGCTACTGTGGGAGATCTCTGTCTCGGCCCAGGCCAGGCTTATCCGACTCCCGTTACCGTAGACTGCTCGCTCAATCCGTCGGTGCATCCAATGGACTACATCGGCTATTCGGATACGGCCCTGGGACCTCCATGCACTCATTTCGAGGCAGGCAATCAGCTTTGCCAGACGCCAGTTTCTATCGAGGCGACCAGCTGGGGATCAATAAAGAGACTTTATAGGTAATCGAAGGGAGCCCCTGTGAATCTCCGGCGTAGCCACACCTGCCTCGCACTCTTACTTCTGCTCGCAGCTTCTCTCCCCTGCCGCGCGGACATCTTGCTCGTGAACGCAGATGGCAGCGGCCAGTACCCGACAATCCAGGCGGCAGTAGATGCTGCCGTAGACGGCGATGAAGTCCACCTCGCGAACGGCACATACGCCGGCGACGGGAACCGCGAGATCAGATACCACGGAAAGGCGATCGTAGTGCGCTCGGAGAGCGGGAATGCTGCTGACGTGACGATTGCCCCGTACGAACTCAAGTTTCGCCCGCGGGCATTCATCTTCGATGGCGGCGAGGGACCTGACTCGATCCTCTTGGGGATCTCCACGGCTTCCGAGGAGTTGATGCCGCCGGGAGCGATCTTCTGCGACGGCTCTTCGCCAACGATATCCGGATGCCGATTCAGCAGTGGGTTCGGTACCGCCGTGGTTTCGCAGGGCGGCGAGCCTACGTTCGAAGGATGCCACTTCGAGAACAACCAGTCTCCCAAGGCAACGACCTGCATCGTCGCGGATGCGGCCGTGATTCGAGAATGTGAGTTCATCGGGAACTTCTCCGACGGCTCAACAGGCGCGGCGAGCATCTGGCGCGCGTCCATCTTCAACTGCGTCTTTTCGGGGAACTCCACCGAGTGCTGCGCCGGATCTCTCAGTGTTGGGCCAGGATCGGTGATCGAGGACACAACGATCTATGGATGGTCGCAGTACGGCGCGTCCGCCGTGTCAGTGGGTGGGCCGGCGACCTTCAGGCGGTGTACGATCGCAGGAAGCGGAGGCCCGGCGGCGATGTCCGTGGGCGGTTGCGTCACGCTCCAGGACTGCGACGTGGAGTCGATCTCTCCTCCCAACGCCTGCGTGCGGCGAATCGGCAGCAAGGTCGCGCCCGATGCATTAGACCCTGTCTCTACCGACGTCACCACCTGGGGCCAAATCAAGGCGAGTTATCGATGATGTCGAGAGTGCTCGGATCACACATCGCCTTATTGGTCGCCGCAGGGCTCGGATCTCCAGCTGCCGCGGACATTCTGCTCGTGAACGCGGAAGGTACGGGCCAGTACCCAACAATTCAGGCGGCGGTAGATGCGGCGGTGGATGGCGATGAAGTGCAACTGATTGCCGGGACGTACACGGGAGATGGTAACCGCTTCGTCGACTTTCTCGGTAAGGCCATCACTCTTCGATCGCAAAGCGGGAATCCTGCCGACGTCATCGTGACCCCTTCCGATGGAATGTACGAATTGGGGCGCGCGTTTATCTTTCAGTCCGGCGAGACCGAGTTATCCGTGCTTGAAGGGATTACGATATCTGGTGGGTGGGCAGACGGCCCAAATGATCCGGCGGGTATTGTGCGCTGCATCGACGCCTCGCCGACGATTAGGAACTGCGTGTTTGAGTACAACTACGGAAGTGCACTCGCCTTTTCCGGCGCCCCCTTGATCCAGAACTGCGTATTCCGCGATAACTTTTGCATCGAGGGCAATGGCTCAGGGGTCAATGGGTCCGGGAATGCGATCATCGAGGACTGCACCTTCACGGGCAACAGCGGAGAGAACTTCGGCGGAGCCGCCTTTCTCGCTGGAGCCACGGTGCGACGATGCGTGTTCTCAGAAAATGGCGTCTACTATAGCGGCGGCTCGATTCACGGGGGTGCCCTTATCGAGGACTGCGTCTTTTCCAATGGTGGCGCCACCTACTACGGTGGATTCATCTCCGGGGGTGGCACGATCCGGAGATGCTTCTTTGAGGGGGGTGGCGCAGAGCAAGGAGGAGCCATCTTCGGGGCGGGGGTCATCGAATCGTGCACGTTCGTTGAATTCTGGGGACATAGGTGGGGAGACGCCATCACAGTTTTCGCTGGCGCACATGCCACGATCATGAATTCTATCATTGCGTTCGGCCACTGCTACTGCAACCAAGACGATATGACGCCGATTCATCTCCGCGAAGACGCGACGGTCGACATTCTCTGCACCGACATATATGGGAACGAAGCAGGCGACTGGGTTGGTCCAATCTCTGATCAGCTCGGCAAGAACGGAAACATCTCCGCCGATCCCCTGTTCTGCGATCGCGATGCCGGCGCATTCACGCTCTTCGGGAACTCCCCCTGCGCTCCTGCTCACTCAAATGGATGTGGATTGATCGGCTTGTACGACGTCGGCTGTGAACCGTCGAGTGTGGAAGCGAAGTCCTGGGGGAAAATCAAGGGAATGTACCGATGAAGAGAACTCTCCTGGCGCTCTGGATCATCGCGCTCCTCTGCAGACCACTTCCGTCTACTGCGACGATTCTACTCGTGAAGGCCGACGGTACCGGGCAATACCCGACAATCCAAGCTGCGGTTGATGCTGCGGTCGATGGAGATGAAGTGCACCTCGTGCCCGGATTGTTCGAAGGTGAGGGTAACCGCGAGATTGATCTCCAAGGGAAGGCGATCACCATTCGTTCACAAAACCTCGATGCGAGTGAGGTAGTCGTATCATCTTGGATCGACTCGCTGACCGACGTGCACGCGTTCGTCTTGGGATCAGGAGAGGGTTCCGATACCGTAATCGAGGCTCTTACGATCAGCGGGCTTTACGACCCAATCTACGTAGATGGCGGCCTCATCAACTGTGTCGATTCTTCGCCAACGATCCGCGACTGCGTTTTCTACCGAAATCAGGGATGCAGCATCTTAGGTCGTGGTGGGCACCCATTAATCCAAAGATGTCTCTTCGAAGATAACGACTCTTACTACGGCAATTCCATCGTCAGCGCTTGGGCTGCCGACATGATTGATTGCCAGTTCATCGAAAACAGCATGGGCGATGATGGTGGTGGCCCGTGTTGCGCGTACGTTGGAACAGGAATGATCGCGCACTGCCACTTTGGTGGCAACAGAGGGTTTATATCAGCTGGGGCTCTCTGCTCAAATGGCGCGGTTGTCGAGGACTGCACATTCTTCGGTAATGGTTACACTTTGTCCGCCGGAGCGTTTGCCGGAAGTGGGACAATAAGACGTTGTTCCTTCAGCGGTAATATTGCCTTTCAAGAAGCAGGCGCTGCCCTCATCACAGGGACAACCACCATCGAGAATTGTGATTTCACTTGGAACGATTCCCGAGTGGATGGAGCAGCAATTGCCGTAACATCTGGGACCCTGAACCTTTCCAACTCCATCGTGGCATACAATCTCCAAACGTACTTTGACACTCCAGGCCCTGCCGTAAAACTCGATGGTGGAACAGCCGTCATTACCTGCACGGACATATTTGCGAATGAGTGTGGGGACTGGGAGGAGGGTATCGCCGATCAGCTGGGCCAAAGTGGCAACATTTCCGCCGATCCACTCTATTGCCAAGGGATCGAAGGTATCTACTCCAATTCCCCTTGCGCTCCGGCTAATTCCAACGGTTGCGGCCTGATTGGGCTGTACGACGTTGCCTGTGAGCCGTCGAGCGTTGAAGCGAGGTCGTGGGGGAAGATCAAAGGACTCTACCGTTGAAGCTGCAACATCAGAAGCTTACTCATAGCCCAATTCCCGAACCGATACTCTGTAACCCTAAAAGGAAACGCCGCCATGTTGACCCTTCTGGTGATGCTGTCGATGCTGTTCGGTGGAGGATCGGACACAAAGACCCCGATTCCGCCCCCAGGCATCATTTTCATTACGACGGACAACGGGCCTAATCCGTTGCAGTGAGCACTCTGAGGCGATTCAAATGGTTGGGGCTCATTGGCGCGTACGACGTCGGCTGCGAGCCGTCGAGTGTTGAAGCGAAGTCGTGGGCGCAATCAAAGCGATGTACCGGTGAGTCTCTCTCCATTTCCTAAAACAGGGAAGGAACTCTGAACATGCTTACGTATCTTCTCATTCTCCAAGTGCTACTTGGCGGCGGCTCCGTGAACGTGCCAAAGCCTCCGGGTGACCGCGATCTCCAGTGGGTGTCAACGGACAATCGCTCGCCGCTTACCGAAGCGAATGGCGGGGGACCGAAGCCGCCGTGGCTGATCCGCGTCCCGTCCGTGATGGATGGCCCATGGCTCTGGTGATTTTGAAGCGCTGATTTTCGAGGGGAATGTGCGGGGGTGGTGGTGGAAGGTTCGGGGGCGAAGAAAAGGGGGCTGTGGCGGTGCTCACATGTGAAGTGCGCCCAGCGCTGAGTCGTCAGCGTGGAAGCGAAGTCGTGGGGGAAGATCAAGCGGATGTATCGTTGAGATGATGGGCCGGCTTGTTCTCCTCAGCATGCTCATGATCGCCACCGTGGAATCAACCGCGCTTGCCGATTCGCCTCCAGTTTATGTCACATCTTGGGGCACGGCAGGCTCTGGACCCGGCCAGTTTCAAATTCCAGTCGCAATGACGATTTCACCCTCGGGAGAGCTTTACATTGCGGATCATCATGCGCATCAGATCGAGGTCTTTACACAAGGAGGCACCTACCTCTTTTCGTGGGGAACACCAGGATCAGGGCCCGATCAATTGATGTATCCATATGGGATCGCCTTTTCTTCAAGCGGCCGCCTCTTCGTGGTGGAGCAATTCAATCGGCGAGTTCATGAATTTGATCAGTTCGGCAACAGCGTCACGATGTGGGGAAATGCAGGGATAGAACCTGGCCAGTTCGATACTCCGCAAGGGATCGCAATCGACTCGGAGGAACATCTGTACGTGGCCGATCGGCTCAACCATCGAATTCAGAAGTTTGCCCTCGACGGTACATTCTTGCTTGCCTGGGGGCAATTCGGGAGTGGAGATGAGGACTTTAACCAACCTTACGATGTGAGGGTCGGCGTCGACGGTCTCGTCTATGTCTTGGACACTGAGAATCGTCGAGTCAAAGTCTTCACGACAGACGGTACATTCGTAAGGGCATGGGGTTCCCAGGGGCCAGGCCAAGATCAATTCCTTTGGCCACTCGGTATCTCGCTCGACGATGCGGGGATCGTCTATGTGACCGATGGTCACGGTGATTGCGTCAAGAAGTTCACGACGAACGGAGCTTACTTGGCGCAATGGGGATCCAACGGAAGCGGACCGGGCCAGTTCAATTCGCCATTCGGAGTTCTGGCGGTAGGCTCATCGACGATCTTCGTGGTCGATTCCTACAACAACCGCATTCAAGAGTTTGGTTACCTTCCAGTTTCCATCGAGCGAGACACGTGGGGAAAGACGAAGGCGCGATTTAGGTAAGTTCGAACGCGCGACATTTCACCTGTAGAGCGATTTGATCGAGCCCCAGCTCCTGGATTCTGTGGCCGTCGGCCCGCATCCAACATCGAATGCGCCGATCAACCCACAGGAGTTATTCTCAGCAGCGCAGGGTGAGTTGGAACTCAATGTATATTCATTGCCTTGCATGGAGCAAAAGAGTGGGTCCGAAGAGAAGTTCTCGCGTCCAATATTTTCCCCAGCTTCCTCCCCCGTGAAGTTGCATGGTACCCAATCGCCGCCCTCGTTTCCAAAAACGTCGCAGCACGATAACCCGAAATTGTTATCCCATCGGCAGGCTACAGAGCCACCGCCCGCGCCAAACGCAAGAATGCAGTTATAAAGGGACGCGCCGCCATCTGTTGCAGTTGCGACTATGTGTGCACCGCCCCCCTCACTCGCCCGATTCCCAACGAAAGTGCACCACCACATTCTGGCCTCCCACTGGTCGACGTGCACAGCTCCCCCTCTTTCTGCTTGATTCTTGACGAACAGACACCTGGTGAACTCAACGTCTGAGCGTGCAAAACTAATGCCCCCGCCAAGACGTACGGCTGTATTTTCGATAAACTGGCACCCTACAAAGTCAACAATGAAGAATGCGGCATATACCGCGCCAGCAGTATCCTCAGCGTGGTTGCGAAGAAATATCGACTTGTGGACTTCGATCGAGTTTCCGACTTCGGTGACCCCTCGTGTCCGGGTGTTGAATGTAATCGACAGTGCACCGCCATAAACAGCCGTGTTGTTTATAAATACGCAGTCATAGATGTCGACACCTTGCCCTGCTATTGCGAGGATTGCTCCCCCCTGATCCGAGGTGTATCCATTTCTGATGGTCAGCCCACGGAATTCGCACCTCTCTTGAATGATGAACCCTCGGTGATTCTCCCCGGGAGTTCCCTCGCAATCGATAATGCAATCCTCAGCAGCGGACCTCGATTGAAATGTGAGTGCCTTGCCACCGGCATTCACATCGCGATTTCCCTGCCCGAGAAATATTCCGTCACCCAACTCAATCACATCGAACGTTTCCGAGGAATCAACTGCAGCCTGAATGGTGGGCGCGTCTCCGGAGCCGTCGGCTTCGACTGTCCAAACCCGTGCCCAAGTCGTGGACGGATGAAGGATCGCAATGGTGAGCAGCGCAAGTTGAGCGAAATGGGTCATCTGTAAGACGCTTTGATTTCTCCCCAGCTTGCAGCCTTCACGCTGCCTTCCGGCGCTGACGTCGGTACGATGAAGCCTTCGAAATCCACGAGCGATTTACTTCCGTCGTCCCACCAATCATGGATCTTCTCGATGTTCGAGAAAGTGCCTTCAGCGACCATTTCCTGCGTCGTTATGGGTCCCCAATAGCAGTTTCGGCAGTTCGTGGTTGTCTGTGAGGACAGCGGGACAGTGACGTTGACGTCGAACGCCTTGTTATCGTGTAAGCGACATTCATTGACGGTCGTACCCACTGTTGTAATCAACACGCCGACGTTGTTATTCGTTATATCGCAGTCAAGCACGCTCGGACCAACACCACCAACCTCGTCCTGCAGGCGGAATCCGGTATCATTGAGAGTGACCTCCGAGGTCGTAATAGTCACCAATCGCGATGCGCCAATGCCCCAGGTATTCTCCTCAGACAGAAGTCCGCTCGCCGTGATCGGTGCACTACCAGTCGAATAAAGAGAGAAACCCTCACTGCAGTTCCTTGCCACGCAATCTTCGATCACTACGGGATAGAGCGTCACTCCAACGAGCACGATGCCCTGCCCGGCATTCTGAACCAGAACATCGGATATCTCCACATGGGCCGGACCGTCACCAATGCTAAGACCCGGGCCGCCACCACTGACATTGATGTCGCAATTATGAAACGTGATCCAGCTCTCGTTACTGAAACGATCGATACTGTATCCCCTCGTGGAACCGGATATCTGGACATACTCGAAGAAGTGATTGGGATTGGTGAACCAGTTGCCCCCTTCGTCTTTGAGAAGGCCCTTCCAAATAGCTCCCTGATAACCAGTGAAGATAATCGGATCGGCTTCCGTTCCATTGCAAGTCAAGGTAGTCGATTCACGAAAAGTGATGCCTGTATTGTTCGTGAAGTAAATGATTACGCCGGGTCCTATGGTGCAGGCAGAGTTGTACATGTCCAGATCCGACAGCGCGATATGAGGATTGCCATCGGCAGTAAGGGTGGGTGGCAACGTACTGGCAAGGAATGTTGTGGCACGTAAGGGCGATGCAAATACTGCAGGTAGGAAAAACGAAGCGAATAGAACCTGGTTTCCTGCTTTGCGGAAATGGAGCATGTCCGTCCCCTGGATGAGGAATGTCTTCCATGAGTGACTTCGCCAATTGAAACGTTAATTTGAAGTACTGGAAGAAATCAACCGCAAGCGTCACAAACGGACTTCCAAGATTCCTATATCTACGAACTTCGCCCCACTATACCGAACTGGACCGAAAATCCCGCTACCCCCGAATCGGTACAGATCGGTCCGGCTTGAGTTGCCGCAGCGAAGCGGCAAGCAATCAGACTCGCCGAAATCTCAATTGCTTACGGGGAATCGGGCCCTGCCTGCCGAAGCTGGACCGATTTGCGGCGATCGGTACAGGAATCGGTAGGATTTCGGTGGGACCGGTACAACCAATGTCCCAAGCCTAGGCGAGGCGATCCCACTACCAAAGCTCGTCCGGCTACGGTTCGCTCGGTCGGATTTCGAGCCAGGATTCCGTTGAGCTGGAGCGAAAGTAGGCCAACTCCGACCCGTCTGGAGAAATGGCAGCATTGAGAATTTCGAACCCGTGCTGCGGAGACCGAGTTACTTGCTTCTCTTCTCTCGTTACAAGGTCGAGCGACCAAATCTCGAAGTGTCCGTTTCGATTCGAGGCGAAGAGCATTTGGTTTCCATCGGGGGACCAAGAAGGGGTGGTGTCATCCCAATATTGATTCTCGGTCAATAGGTGGGAATGCCTTGATGGGAGATCAAACAACCAAAGCGACCGCGCCAAAATGCCGCCGCCGACCTGGCTCACGTAACCCGAGTACGCCAGCACTGAAGCAGTCGGAGAGAGAACTGGATTGTACTTGTAGATTGTTTGATCGAAGGTAAGCTTCTGCTCGATACCGTCGGAAAGATGAACGAGTGCAAATTCCGGGATGTTCGGCGCCCAACTTGTGCCTCTGCAAAAGAGAATCGCATCATCCGAGATCCAACAAGGCGCGAAATCAAGGTCACCGAACGAATTCGGAATGGGTTGGCCTTCGCCTCCATCGAGTGAAGTCACCCAGATCCTGGCTCCCCATCCAAGAGGGGACAAGTTGTTCCCGCCGAATGCGAGCTTGTCTTGTGATGGTGACCACATCGGGGAGCTTAGAGTGCCCTGGGTGTAATGCGTGAGCTGCTTAACCGACAAGTCATCGACACCAAGCAAGTAGAGATTCGCCACTTCGCCATTGTCGGCCTTGACGAAGGCGAGCCATTTGCCGTCGGGAGACCAGTCGAGGTTGCGGTTGCCCTGAAGCGTCGCGCGGTCTGGCAGAACTTGAGGGACGTGAATGGCAATCGATGGCGGGATCGAAGGACCGGGCTGAACCCAAATCGGACGTGAAGCAGCAACCACACCGTCGCTCGAATCGTGCACGGTAAGTCTGAAGTAATGCGATACACCATTGGCGAGGTCCGCTATTGACGTTGAGTCAACTCCCGGACCGAGCCTGCTACGCAGCAAGAAAAAATCCTGCGAAGGTCCCGTAAGCGACATCCAGAGTTTGATCTCTTTGAGGGGAGGAGGAATCGGGCTCCCCGGCATCCAGTCGATATGGCTGTTCCAATAGAATTGCACGTATTGATCCCCGGCATACCCATCGAAATCAAAGATCGTGAACTCTGGTGGGTCATCGGGAAGGCCAACTGGTTCTTCGGGAATCGGGTCTGTGGTGGAATCACTGCAGGCGCAGCATGCAGCTAATCCAGTCAGAGCAACGATACGCCAACAATTCAGCATTCCAACGACCCTAGGTGTCGGGAACCCAGAAGAGCAACAAGGGTGATGTTGAACTCATTCCAAGTGAAATACAATGCGTTCAATTGACATCGGGCGGCACCTCTTCCCCGGTCAGCCGCTTCAACTCCTCGACTTCATTCCGAAGCATCTGCCGCAGTTCCTCGGTCGACTTCCCCGCCAGTTCCCTGGCCACAATCTCATGACGGGACTCCACCTCGCCTTCGAGGAATCGCTCGAGCCGGATCAAGCGGTCGAGGTCGGCCATGGTCGCTTTGATCTTTCCTTCCCCGATCTGGCGGGCCGTCGTTACCAGAGCAAGCTGAACGAACTGCCGGTTCCTGACGTGCGACTCGACCTCGGTGTTTCCCGAGCGCGTTCGGACGACAGTTGCGATGTCGCGATCGCGTTCGGCCACTCGTTCCTTCCAATTGAACTCCCGCGACCAAGCTTTCACCGTGCTCGTGGAAACCCCCAGCCGCTTCGCGAGCTTCGTGAGCGATCGCCTTCCCTGCATCGCCGCATAATGTTCAAAGGCGCGCTCTTGCTTCTCGTTCTCGATCATTCCTCTTCCTCCCGTCTCCTCACCACAGCTCGCATCTACGGCGCGTACTGTCCGAACCACACATCTGGAAGCTCGTCATTCACAAAGAGCAGACACTCACTCGAGTACCATCGCTTCACTGGTAGTCGCTGTCTCTCGAGAATGCCAAGGGCCTCCACGATCCAATAGGCGTACGGGATCGTGTTTGGAGATCCAACTCCATCCGGACCCACATCAACCGCTGGAAATTGACTGAGAATGGTTCTCGGCCTGAGAACGATCTGCCCCGCGGTGCCTGGGTCAATCCCTCGTTCATGGACCTTACTCAATACCTCCGAGAGGTTCTTCGTAAGTTGTCGGTCAAGTTCCTGAATCGATATCCTGTGGTTTGAAGCGGTCTCTTCTGCAGTTTCAGCCAACGAATCGTCCACCGCCGGCCAAATCCAAACTTCTTTCGATTCAGTAAACGCGACGAGGAGACGGGCTGATTTGTCGTCGACAACTAGATGGATCGGCACGTGGATCACATCGCCATTACTCCCTGAGACATTCACCATCGCTCCAGCAATGTGCCATACGTTCTGTTGCTGCGACTCGATCCCGAATGGGGTTTCGTCCGTCAGCACTCCCAATTCGTAAGCGAGATTGGGGCATCGCCTCCCTACAAGCTTCTCGGTGAGTTCTTGCAATGATCTTTGGTCCGGAACGTCTTGGCTCGGTAAAGCCTGGAAGGTCAGCGGGCTTCTGGGGCCGCCTTTGCGAATGACCTTGTCTATTTCAGACTCCTCCTCCGGGGAAAGAATCGGCCCCAACAAGAGCAGAAGTACTCCGACAGTCGCTGGTGTCATGCGTTCAACGTTACCATCTTCAAGAGTCGCGCCCCAAATAGGTGCTTGCCATTTTTGTGAGGGCGGCACCGCGAGATGTTGCCACCACGTCGTCCAGCGCTTTCGCCACCGCTTCCTCCACAATCTGCTCCTGCTCCGGCGAGAGGACAAAGGAAACCACCCGCGGTCGTTCCCGCTCCATTCGCGCGGCGTCTTCTTCCAGCTGCTCCAACAGTCCGTCAGGGATCTTGAGCAGCTCCTGAAAGTCGGCGAGCTGGGCGGCGTCCCACGGCAGCTGCGATGCGAGATCTTCAAGCGAGAGGTCGCGGCTTAGGTCGTGGATCAGCTCGGCCATAAGCGCGGGTAGCGACTGCCCCTTCAACTCGTTCAGATTTACCGAGAGGATCTTGGCGCGCCGATCGTCGAGATCCACCACGACGCAGGGCACAGTCTCGTACCCGAGCTCGCCGGCGATCTTCGATCGGTGAAAGCCGCCGAGAATCTCGAAGCGATCGTCCTTGGGCCGCACGACCAAGGGCTCCACAAATCCCTCGCGCTCGATGTACGCACGGAGCTTCGCGTAGAGATCAGGAGGCACCCGGTTCGGGTTCCACGGATTCGGAGTGAGCGCGCTAACCGGCAGCTCCACGATTCGAAGCCCGCTGTCCCTCGCCTTCGTCACGCCTTCCCTCTCTCGAAAGTCACCGCGAGTCCTTCGATCACATCCAGCGCCTGAGTCCAGGTAGCCGCAAGGTGTCGTTCGGCGTGCACGATACTGAGAATGCCCTCATTCTTTTCCGGGGCTGCATCCCGCCCTCGACCATTGTCTGAAGTGCATCGAAGAGGTCGTCGTGCTCTGCATCGGGGAACAGAATCAGTTCCTCCTCCAACGCCTGCCAATCCTTCCGGTTTCTCTGAAGATGAGGAGCCGGAAGAAGGATCTGTCCGTTCTCAAAGAAGGGTTGCAACCAATACGCCCTCGATACCTTGTCCTTCCTTCTTTCGACACGTTTCACCGGCATCATCTTCTCGGCGTCTTGGGCAAGATATTCCTGAGCGGCCACAGTCTCAATCAGCACCCTGATCGGCCGGTAGCGATCGTTCATGCGCTTTAGCTGATCAAGGAATTCCTGTTTCGTGCTTCGCACTCTCCATAGATCACGAAGGTAGATCTCCCTACCGTATCCGCCGCCCTGAGCTCGCTGGCGGCTCCCAACGACGATCGTCCAGAAGTCGGACGAAGTTTTCCTACTCGTCAGTACGACGTCAGCTCGAGTTGCCGCTGGATCGCACCCGATCCATGTGTCGCAAGATGCCCAATCAGGCTCGGTCTCGTAGCTTCGAAACCACTCCTCGCGGAATATGTCGCCTTTCATCAATTCCGCATCGTTCTGGTATTGGCTCGCAAATAGCGCCGAGCCCATCTGCTCCCGCTTCTCTTCCAGAAACTCCAACGAGAACTTCTCGGGCCAGGGCGTTGTGCCGTCCGGCGCAATCGCGCGGATGATTTGATGGCGATCGGCGAACTCGTTCTTGATCAGCCAACCGTAGATGTCCAAGTAATGGTAGCGCGTGCCGAGAATGAAGAGCCGCCCGTCGGGCTCGAGGCAAGGAAGCAGCGTCTTGTAGTAGCAGGTCTTCACGCGCTCGCGTTGGAGATCCGTACGCGAGTTTTCTTCGTCGACGATGTCATCCGCGATGATCAAGTCGTAGTGCCGCGAAGCCACCGGACCGGTGACGCTGACACAGGTGATCGTGGATTCCTTGGCGGTCGAACGTCGCGGCGCAACCACGATCTCGCGTGTGTCCCACTTCCTCTCGTCAACGAACTCCCCGAAGACGTCGCGCAGCCGCTCGTTCCGCTCGAAGTGGGCCTTGATCTCACGCATGAAAACCTCGGCTTGGAGCTGCGTGTTCGAGGCGATGAGAATCCGGATGTCGGGGTTCTTTAGGATTTCGAAGATGGCGCGCGTGATCGTGAGGGCCGTCGACTTTCCAAACCCTCGCGGTGCGAGCTGGAGACAGGCGCCCTTCGCGGCGGATTGAAAAGCGAGGAGCGCACGGTGGAAGGGCCTCAACGTGTATCCCAGGACGTGCTCGGCCAGCACTTCAATCTTCCCTTCTTCGACCACAAGCCGGCGCACGATCTCGCGACGCATGGTGCGAACGGATGCCAGGGCATCGACAAGTGAGGACGGTCTGTTCATCGGGGCCTCCCCGCGCGTATCAAGATCTCGCGGTTTCGCGCCTTTGATTCCTCCGAAGCGAGGCCCGCCAAATGAGGCATCGCAATCACGCTCATCTCCACGTCGTAGCGGTGTCGAGAAACGAGTTGCGAAAGCTCCACCGGGCTTACCACCGCGTTCCCATAGCTCAGGACGAGATGTGGGATATGTGCGCAAGCTTCGAGTAGTCGCTCCAGTGACTCGATCGCCTTCCGACCCGAGAACTCGCTCGGCGGGTGGTCAACCACTTTGCCGGCAAGGATCGAGTCGAGCGGCTTGAGAGCGGACTCGTAAGCCGACGTTCCACCATACGGTGGGTCGAGGTAAACGACGCTTCCCTTCGTCTCTCGCAAGAATTCGATGGCATCGCCTTGGAAGACCTCGTTTCGGTGCCCGTTTGAGAAGACGCCCGCGTTGATCTTCCCGCACAGCTCCTCGCAGATTGCCTGTGGGTGCGATTCCATTTTTCTCGCTAGACGATCGCGCAGGAAGGTTGGGTTCACACTTTCCCACTGGCCGGCATCGATCTGCTGCACGATCGTCTTCGCACCGAAGTTCCCCATTGGCCGCAGTGCGAGCACATATCGCAGGCAAAGCAGCTGCAGAAGCCATCCCGACGCTCCCCCAATGGAGCGAGCGACTTCGAGCGAGCCATCCAAGAATCGAGCATGGCGTTTAGGGAGCACTTCACCCCCATAGACCCGCTCAACAAATCCGGGGCCGCGCTGCTCTTCGCCAAGGAACAGCCGGGCCACATCTTCTCGGGAGAGCTTGACGCGATCATTTTCGATCAGGCCGCGGCCGACGATTATGCTGCGCCGCGCGATGTCGTTCGCAATCACTCGATACCCCCGCGCCTTTGCGAACAACGCGACTGACCCGCCGCCCATGAATGTGTCAATAAACACAGGAGCCACAGATGGCGGTGGCAGCGCTCGTGCGATGTGGCCAAGTTCCCAGCGTTTCCCGCCGTTGTACGCAGGCAACGCCTGAAGGAAGCGAAGCGAACGCGAAGCTGTAGTGGTCATCTGCGGCCCTCACACTCTTGGTGCCATTCGGCATTCGGCGAAGACATCCAAAATACTTGCCGAATAGCCCCATCCTCTTGCCACAAAGACTCTTCCCGTTGCTGACCCTGTTGATTCGGCATAGCGAGGGATTGCGATTCGGCATTCGGCAAGCCCCCCCTAAAGGGGGGAGGGCTCGCCGAATCAATTAGCCCAATCATCCCCGAGCCCGCCATCTGCGATCCTTCGTGGCACCGAGGGCATCAATTCGCGCGTCGTCTGAATCGGCTTCCAATTGCAGATAGGACCGAATCGTCCGGTCCCTCAGCTCACTCACCTCAGATACTTCCCGTTTGATCTCGTCCAGAGTTACATCCAGACCGCCGCGGCTCTGCACATAGGCCACGACCGCCTCCAGCCTCTGGTCGCGCTCGAGACTTGGATCTGCAGCGGGAGTCGTTCTTACCAGCGGACCTGAACTCAATCGCGCAAACCAAATCGGCTCAGGTATGCGGGTGTGCGTCGCCTTCACGCAGGAAAGGCAAACCTTGCCACGCTTCTCATCAAGTCGCAGGATCACTCTTGCATGGGCACCAATCGCCCCAGCGCCTCGCATTGCGTCGTGCCCAGGATCCGTCTGCCCTGGCTTTCCCTTTCTTGGGTGGTGAATCACCAATGGCGTCGTGTCGGCTTCATTCTTGATCTCGTGTAGCCCCCGCATCACCTTCAGCATGTCATCGTTGGAGCTCTCCTCGGCCGTGTGCAAGAGCGCGAATGGGTCAAGTAGGAGAAGCTTCGCTCCCCGAGCTTTTGCAGCGGCGACAATTGCTTGCCGATCCTTCTCCTGGGTCAGATCGGGCAGTTGAGGCAGCATGTCTCCCGTGACGGGAAAGACGCGCCTTCTGGCCTCCCCTAAAGAGGTGCGCACCGCCGGCGCTTGGGGGTTCCATGCTCTCGTCTCACACTCCGCCCTTTCAATTGCCTCAACACGATCCCAGAATTCGGAAAGATCAATTTCCGGGCATAAGTACAGAACATTGCATGCGCTCACATTCCATCCGTAGAAGTCGCGCCCCGCTGCTACGGCAAGTGCGAGTGCGATCGCAAGCTGCGTTTTCCCTACGCTCGCGGAACCGAAGAGGCATGCGAGGGATCTTTCCGGAAGAAGTCCCTCGCCCAGGATTGATGGTTGTCTCGCAGGCCTTTCCCCCGCCATGATTTCGCCCAAGCTTCTCGCGGATGCTTCTGCGAGCCACCCTTGCTCATTGACCGGAAGTATTTCTTTAACCCGCTCGTACCGACCCACACTTCGCGCGATGGCTCGCGTTTCCTCTTCGGGGAATGACGTACTGGAGTCTTCAATTCCTTCACAGCGACGCCGGCGCACCTCGAGCAAGAGCGGTTCAATCTCCTCAGGCTCGTATCCCTCACGGCGCAATCCACCAGCCAGGCTCGTTAGTGTGCTGTTGCGGCATCCGATCGGAATGCTCACCGGTATCAACAAGGGATGGCCTGGATCCGAGGACTTACCATTCCTCCCCTGACGTACAACGATCTCCAGAAGCCAAGGGGGTGCTGGAGCTACTGCGAAGAGTCCCGGATCTCTTAGTTCGTTCCATCGATACGTAGAGCCGTTGGGATGAACGGACGGCGGCGCTACGACGTAACCGCCTTCACCGCGGACATCGAGTCCAGCCAGCCCAGCCAACCTAGTTGTGTTTCGGATCTCGCACGCCTCGGGGTATTGGTAGTAGAGGTGCCGCCCATTCCCCGTAATGCATTCCACTGTCGGCGGGAGCCGACCATATTGCTCAATCAATTGGATCAAACTCTCTTCGCCGCTCTTCTCCGAATCCACATCCACGACAAAGATTCCGGAGCCGCGTCCTGTCGCAATACCTACCCCACACCGCTGAAACCTTCCTGTCCACCATTCACGAATCTTCTCAATCTCGATCGTGGCGACATCCGGCCATCGATCGAGAGCAGGAGTCTTCTGCCCATGCGTGAGCGGGAAGACGCGCCAGCCTCGATTGGCGTAGCCGAGAATTGCTTCGAGTAGTAGACTCTTCATGTGATTTCTCGACTTGTGGGGGGAAGCGCTTACGCCGCGCTCCCCCCCCACTTTGAATCACTGCAAGCCGTTTGGCGCTGCCGTCACTCGGATCGCTGCCACCAGATCTCCCTTGAATGGCACGCGGTCTCTTACCAGCCTGATCCGCCGACCTATCCACCGGTCGTCGTTGTCCTCCTTTAACACGTCGGCAATCTTCAGGAAGTTGGTCTTGTTCACGATCAGTCGCTTGTCGATCTCCTCAAACTCAATGCAGCGTCGGCGCTTTCCATCCATCATCTCCTCGGTTTGAACCGATCGGATAGTCAGGGCGATTCCGTCACCGCTTACGTCTGCCGCTCGGAAGTATTCCGAGGGAAATGCATCACTGACTTTCACTGGAATCTCCTGCGTCCCAATTGTGTTCTCCCGCGGTGCGGGACGCCTTTGCACCGCAGGGCTCGCTCTTTGAAGAGCGAGGGGTCTGCTCTCATCGCTCGCTCCAGCGTGTTTCCTCGGTCGAGAGAGCGCTTCATCCCTTTGAGGTATTCCTCGGTGAGCTCCGAGCCTTACAAATCGCGGAGGTGCCTCTCGTTCAGCATCGCGCGTCGCCGTCACCAACGCCCGATCTGGACGAGAAACTCCTCCGCGGCCGCGTGAGGGCTTGTTCTCCGCTCCGCGTTGGTAGCATTCGGGTCAATTTGCGAAGTCGGAACCGCCAATTGCTGAACTGCTCTTTCGCGGACCATCAAGAGGCTTCGAAAGCACTTTTCTATCAGCTCATGCTGAGCGTCGAACTCTTCGAAGAGATCCGCCAAGAGGTGTGCCGTCTCCTCGAAAATGTCGTCGATGACCACGTGGGTTCCTTGGCTGGTCGGCATTCAATCCTCCTTCTCCGGCATGCTTACTGACACAAGGGGCCTTGGGCATGGGCGAAGTGGACAGGAATTGTGAAGCGAGAGGATCGAGAGATTGAATTCGTCGCGCGACCCGCTGAACTCGCTTCCGAGCAGACGCAGTCGTGATGCCGAGGCGAGCGGCGCACTTGGTGACGGTCCATCCACACAATTGCGTCCCGCAAAGAAGGTGATAGTCCATCGACCGGATCACACCATCGCGCAGCAGGCGGAGGTGCCATCGGCGCCGAAACTCACGATCGCAGCGCCAGTCGAGATCCTCCTGGGCGAAGCGACCTTCGGGATCAGACTGGTCGACGAACTCGCCCTCACCGACCACCGCAGGAATTTCTCGTTCAGCGACCCTCCATCGATTGCGGTAGATTCGATGGACTCGATTCGCGGTGTCCCCGTAAATCTTGTTGGCGACCCGATGCTGACGGCGTTTGAAGTCGAAGAGCTCGATCGACCGAAAGAAACACCAAACTACGTCACTCCAAAGCTGATCCTCGTCCGTGTTTAATCGCCGTTTCTTGACCAGAATCGACTCGAGAGCGCCCCAGAACAAGAGGAGAAGCACGCTTCGCCAGCTGGGATCGCCCTCGTCTGTCATGAGCGCGATCAAAGCACGAACGACCCGATCAGAGGGCCGTGGCCCAATTAGGGAAGAGACGTCGTCCCAGGACTTCGCGCCCTCGAGTTCAGGCACTCGGGACACAATCCGTCGAAGTCGCGCATCGTGATCAGCCCGGCGAAGTTCACGAACGACGGCAGCTCGCATCGTATTCCGCCTATTTCGTCTGCTTCCCCGATTCGCGCGTGCGAGTTGCTTGCGGCAAGCTTGAGGATCGTCCACGCTCGCATTTGTCGGCGACCTATCATTCGTCGGAATCCTCGTTGGGTGTTGGTCAACCCACCGTCGTGCGTCCATCGCCACTCCCCCTCCCGGGTTGTGCCCGTCAGGTGACGAGAGCGATAGTCAGCATCGAGGTGATAAGCGGGTGATATTCTCGCGATACAGTCGCGATATCCGACTGCCCAGTCTGGGCTGTGATCTGTCGCGAACGAACTAGCGGGAGAGGATGATGAGAAAGGATGCGTTCGCATCTGGCGCGAATCGGAACCGCACGGAACGAGGAGTTGTCGTGTCCGATTTGAACAGCATCCAGCGGCGTCCACGAGGATCCGGAGCCGTACCGACGTCAAATGCCCTTCGTACCTTTCGGAACAACTGATCTGCACGCCGATGATCTCGGAGAGAGTGCAACTTTTCTGGAGCGAATGAACCGGTTTCCCGCAATGCCTCCGCCAGAATCGCATAGTAGTGGTCCGGATACTGGATCAGCACTTGCTCGCCTTCCTTCCAAATCTCTCTTGCTTGCTCATCAACGAACAACTTATACGCGCGCCGATTGTCTCGGAAGGATCGATACTCCGATGGCGAAACTGATCTCCGTCCCTTGGGGTCCGTGACCCAAAGGGGGACACCATTACCTTTGACAATAACCGGATCGACAACCGGATCGACCCAATTGCGTTCTTGAACAGCTGCTTGCAGTCCGGCTACATACGTGCGAATCGCGTCTTCATGCTCAGTCGAAGCAATACTCGCAATCCAGGGGAATAGCTTCGTGAGCGTTCGTTCCGACAGGCTCTCGCAGAGGAGGTTTTCGAAACCTTGGCATGCCTCCGGACCGTCGAACAGCCTGCATGGAAGCGTCAGAGTCGCTAGATACTTGCACGCGTGCAGTGATCGCAACGCGAACACGATGGCCGGCGAATCGGCCGTGCGAAGTGAAAAGCCGTCGATTGCCCTTCGTGACTCACGCGTGCGAAGAAATGCGGCGTCTCCCCCGACTTTCCTCAGCCGGCGCTCCAGGTCCCTCGTGTCTTTCGCGTCCCTAGCTCGAAGCGAACGGGACCGTCGACTCATGTAACCTGGGCCAGATTTGCCTGGATGCTCAATCCGACCGAACTGGACAATATCGCCCGTCACGTCATCGATACGGTCGAGAGAGGCATCGAGAAAGGCTTCGAACTTAGGACAATGCCCATCTGATAGGGCGTAGCAAATAAACCCGAAGAAGGGCGGGCTTGCACGGCGGGCACGATTCGCTCGTCGTTTACCGCCCACGAACCCTATGGCCTCTTGCCGACACGTTTCTGCATGGAGCCTTCCTGATTCGATTCAACCTTTTGAATGGGCGGTGCCGGCAGTGGTCGTGCAGGAACCAACACGACACGTTTCCCGCGACCCTGCCTCACCGCGACGACGCTTAGAAGACTCTCGGCGTTCGCCGCGCTGAACGCCGATTTTTTCAAGCGCACCTGAATCGCCGAGGCGGAAATGGCAAAGACCCGATTTGGAGTCGTTTCGCGTCGCTCGTTCGCTCTCTCGGACATGTCTTGTCCCCTTTCTCCCAGTTTGAAGCCCATTAGAGTGCAAAGGCCGTTCTCGCCTCCTGCAAGAGGACCGTATTGCGAGATTTTCTCGAGGTCAATCGGGCATCTCACATCTTAGCCCGCGCCTACCTCCGTCTCGCCCTTTCCCCCCACCGCCACTCCATCCCCACTTCGCAGATTCCTCTCGTCGCTGAGCTGGCCGGTGGGGCCTCAACGCTGGCCTCCGTCGCCGAGAGAGATCCCTCGCTATCCACCGGTGAGTCGAGCGTACATGGGGTTGGTGAACGCAGGGAGGACACGTCATCTACGAAGTGACCGAGGAATTGCGGAGCCAGCTGCGTGCTCTCGACGCGATGACGCTGGCGCAGCTGCGCGAACGATTCCTTGAGGTCGTAGGCGAGCCAACGAAGTCGAAATCGAAACAGCATCTGCGGAAGCGACTCGCGTGGTGGATTCAGGTGCGCGCGTTCAAGGAGGAAGATCGTGTCGAGCGGATCCGAAAGCGCGGGCTCGAACTCGCGCGCCTTGAGGATGTTCGCCTCACGCCGCCAGAATCGCGACACAGTCGCACGAAACGCGTCGCGGTAAGGCCATCGGCCGATCCGAAGATGCCGCCGCCTGGAACGCGGCTTACGCGCGCGTACAAGGGCCGCGACGTCTGCGTCACCGTCCTGCCCAATGGCTTTGAGCACGAGGGGCGCGTCTACGCGTCGCTTTCCGCAATCGCAAAGGCCGTGACCGGCACGCATTGCTCCGGGATCGCTTGGTTCGGGCTCACCAAGCGCAAGGACCGCGCGACGTGAAGTCGAACGGGCGCGGCAATGGCAATGGCAAGTACTTCAGCGGAAAGCCTCCTTCAGTTCGCTGCGCGGTTTACGTGCGCAAGTCGATCGAGCGCGGCCTTGAGCAGGAATTCAACTCACTCGACGCCCAGCGTGAATCCTGCGCCGCGTACATCGCGGCTCATCGTAGCAACGGCTGGGTCGCTCTAGCTGACGACTACTCCGACGGCGGCTTCTCGGGAAGCAACGTAGATCGTCCGGCATGGCAACGACTGATGACGGACGTCGAGTCCGGCCACGTTGACATCATTGTCGTGTATCGCGTTGATCGGCTGACGCGTTCCATCCGCGATTTCATTCAGCTCATTGACTTCCTGGAGACGCACGGCGCCTCGTTCGCGTCGGTCACCGAATCCTTCGACACGACGACTCCGTCCGGCCGCGCCTTTCTCACCATGCTCATGACCTTCGCACAGCTTGAACGGGAAACTATCGCCGAACGGACCCGCGACAAGATTGCCGCGGCTCGCCGCAAAGGGAAGTGGACCGGCGGCATTCCGGTGTTGGGCTACGACGTCACACCTGATCGCGGCAAGATCGTCGTGAACGAAGCCGAGGCGAAACGGGTGCGCGTCATTTTCGAACTCTACTTGGAAATGGGCTCGCTCAAGGAAACACTGCGCGAGATGAACCGCCTTGGGATCACGAGGAAGCGCTGGAGAAAGCGCGATGGCGTTGAGACCGGTGGGAAGCCCTTCAACAAGTCGGGACTCCATATGCTTCTCACGAACCCAATCTTCGTTGGCCGCGTGAAGCTGGACGATGAAACCCACGAGGGTGAACACGCAACAATCGTCGATACCGCCGTATGGGACGAAGTGCAGCGACGCCTGCAGGCAAATGGTTTCAAGAAGGCTGCGGCCTTCCGCAATGAGCATGGCGCATTCCTGAAGGGACTTCTCCACTGCTCCGTTTGCAACGCGAGGATGACACATTCCGTCTCGCGCAAGGGCGACAAGGTATATCGCTACTACGTTTGCTCGCGCGCTCAGCGAGAAGGCTGGTCGTCCTGTCTCGTGAAGTCAGTCACCGCCGGTAAGATGGAGGCTGCAGTCTTAGACGAAATACGCGCTGTCATCCAGGACCATCGGATCGAGCGCGATGTCTGGGGCGAGGTCGTGAAGCTGCGGCGCGAGCGGATTCGGCAACTGGAGCGCGAGATTGAGATCACGGGAGAAAGTGCTGACCCGAAGATTCTCCAACGACTTCGTGATGAGCTGGGCGCGCTGAACGAGGCCCAAATCGATCGTGACGACGTGGCAACCGCCGTCAGCGACTTCACGCCGCTGTGGGATGCGCTCACCTACCAAGAGCAAGAGCAGCTTGCGATGCTTCTGATCGAGAAAATCGACTACGACGGGGAGGAGATCGAGATTCGATTCAGGGAGCCGGCACATGTCGGGTAACGGTCGCGTTGTGCGCCGAGCTATGCCCTCGGTAACGAAAGCCTCCCGCCACGCGCGCAAGAAGGACACCGCGCTGTCTACGCCGCTTCCCCGCATCACCCGGCTCATGGCCCTCGCCATCTATTTCGACGAGCTGATCCGCACGGGCCAAGTCGAGAACTACGCGGAGCTTTCGAAGATCGGGCGCGTGTCGCGACCGAGAGTGACGCAGATCATGGACCTACTGAACCTATCGCCGGCGGTGCAAGAGAGGTTGCTCTCGCTCGAATGGGGCCGAGATGCCGGCACCGAGCATCGACTGCGAGGCGCGTTACGAGATGGGAGCTGGAGCGAGCAGATCCACCGATGCCAACAGTGAGATGCGACCACCTATTGACCACCGAGGCGCCTCATTGGTGTTGGGCCGCTGCTTTTCTAGCCTTTGCTGACTCTCGGTCAATCGCATCCAATTGTTGCGTCCACCATGCAACCGCCTGTTGTGCCACCGCACGATCACTTTGCCCTACAAATGGGCCACCTGCGATCGCGCCGTCCGTAAACATCCAACCCGGCAGCTGAACCTGGTCACTACGGAGACGGGTCACGTCGACCCCAGCGTTGATGCTCCCATTCTCAATGGACTCGGCACGAGCCCAGCGCTTTAGGCCAAACTTGTATTGCTTGAGGACGGAGTTCCGCTCGTCATCAATGAACCGCCAGTAGATCGCGGGCTCCGGCTTCGTCCGGTTGAGCTCACGCCACCAGGCTTCAATCGCGTCCTTCAAATATGGACTCTGCACCTCATCGACCTTCTTTAGCACGTGCCCCACCGCGCGAAGAAGCGTAACGATGCTGATCCAGCTAACCCGTAATGCTTCAAACCTAAGGTCTTCCGCGTGTCTTGAGAGTGCCCAATCACAATCCGCGAGCACAACCCGAGCAGCTGCTGTCATGGTCTGAATCCTCCTCGGGAGCATCGATGGGGGCCGAACCCCTTCTTCCAACGGCGAGGACCGGTAGTGGCACTCATAGCAGGCCGCCACGGGTGCACGAACATCGCCCATCTAACTCTTGCCTCTTGCCGTGGCGCTTCTAGGAGATTTCCACAAAGGGCTCACCTTCGCGCGATTGCTTAAGGGCGCGCAAAACAGCCGAGAAACCGTGCCGGTCTCGGATTGCCGACTCCCAAGCCCAGATCAGCTTCCATCCCTCGGCGAGAATTGCTGCCTTCTTGTCCTCGTCTCTCTCCCTAATGCCCTCAAGCTTATGCCAATGGCTTCCCTGCACTTCGATCGCGATGCGCTCTTCATGATTTGCGATGTCGATCTCTCGCCGTCCGCCCAGAAAGTCCGGATGGTACCATCCGACCCACTTTCCGGTGTCGTTGAAGTTGAGATAGCCCTTGAGAGCGACCTCAAGGTGGCTCCAGCCTCGAGGCTTAAGCTTTCCACCCCTTTCAATATGGTGGGCAATGTTGAGGTAATGATCTGCCATAAGAGGTGCGAAGAAATCTATTTCGCGGAGCGATGCGATGCGGACTTCGGGGGGAGATTTCTTCGGATAGACCAATCGCTTGAAAAGGGCACCGGGTACGAACTCAACCGGCAAGGGCTTCCGAGCACCGAAGTGAGAGATCTGCGTGGTGATGGCGTGGCGTGAAACGAAGTTGAGACGAGTTATGAAATCCCGTGCATCGGAATTGCGAGAGAACATCCAGAACCAACGATGTGGATATCGTTTTGAGGAATCGGGTTGCCACCAAATAGCCCCATGACCACGGTACTTGAGTTCTGCATTCAGCCGATTGACGAAGGTTTGAAATAGTTCCCGCCCCTCACTGTCCGCCTGTTTCAGTCCCACGGAGATGGGATCCTGAGTAAGGGCGGCTGTCGTCATTCTCTCGCCTCCGAGCGCAAATCTATGCGTAAGCTACGTGGATTATCCCGCTCAGCATACCGAGTGTGCTTCGCGCATGGCAATTCGGACCGGCGTCCCCAAGCGCACGCGCGCAACTTCCACCCAGAGGTGGGCACAATTCCCAACAGATGCTCAACCTCTGAAGCGCCAAAGCCGATGCTGCAAGAGCCTAGGCCCCCGCCGGAGTCCGGAAATGGATCGACACTCTCCCATCCCTTGTATCGTGCTTGCGTGGGTAATTGCGCTTCTCTTTCCGGTGCCGGCTGCTGACGCGCAAGACATCGTCTACGTATTCTCCGACGGCTCCATCAATCGTGTGGAGGGAACAATTCTTCAAGAAGTGCCGGGAGGAGATCTGCGAATCCGCACGAATGACGGGAAGGAGATCGAAGTCGCCGCAGGGGACGTGGCCAACATCATCCGCGGTACCGGCGTCTTGGAAAGATCCCAGGTGCCCATACCTTCTATCGCTGAGCCTAGTGGACCCGACATCGCCGATCGCTCAGGGAACACAAGCCCTGCGATTTCTCCCATGTCTCCGCCTATCCGTTATCGGGACCCAGGTGTCGCGTTTTTGTGTTCACTTCTTGTGCCCGGTGGTGGGCAGTTCTACAATGGCGACGCCTCGGGCTTTGTATTTCTCGGCGGAGCTGTCCTCGGGGGCGTACTCATCGCCCAGGCAGATCCTCTTTCCTCGACCTTTGACCGGGACATTTTGCTCGGGGGCTCGGTGGCATTCGTGTCAGGACTGATGTCGTTGATCATGGCCCCCATGGAGGCCTCCAGGCTTAATCGAAAGAATGGCTTTCATGCACACGCCGATGTCTCATCCGATTGTGCGATCGTCACGCTGGCGTTTGACTTTTAATCTGACGACTTTCCATCGCATGAACGAGAAACATCGTTTGTTCCAAGCTTAGCCGGCGGAGCCGATTCCATTCGATACTCCTCGACTGGACACCTTTTCTGAGAGCATCGCCTCTTTCGTTTACCGCTTGCCCGAGAAGTCCAGATCGCTGGTTGAGTCGCATTCACGCCGCAAATAATGGCTTGAAGTGAAACCCGGGCCCTCCCCCGGTCTTACATCCTTCCCAGCTCAGCTCCCGGGGAAGCCTGATACGCCTACTCGGCGTCGCCCGGCCAGACAACAGCATTGAATACTCTCATGAGGTCGTCGGGCAAAGGCCGACGGGCGAATGGATTTATCACACCGTTCCATGCAACCTCGATCCGCATCGAAGCGGGAGTGAAGAACTGGTCGAAGAGAGCGATCCCTCCGAATCTCGTATTAATTGAAGGTTGTAGGCGTCGCGCGAATAAGGGTAACCACAGAGCACCTCCTCCTATGACAGAGGAGGTATCGATAATCAGCAGGTTGGTGTGCTCGCGTGAGAAATGATCGCGTTCACGTCGCAAAATGAACTCCGCCCGCTCATCACGCACGTATGCGCCAACCGTGGCCCCCTTCTGGACGACATCCCCGGTCACTCTCGACAAGGAGACAAGAATTCTAGGTCCTGGCTGGCCCTTCGGGATCCGTAGGCCAACGATTCCACTGGGCGGAGTTCCCACCAAGATCGTGGCTAGGTCGCCGATGCGTATCGGTGCGGCAGTGGGACCCATCACACGGATTGCGTCGAGGAGTTCGGGAAGACGTTCTTCGGAGTACTCTGGATCAAGCTCAATGTCGCAGTACACGCCGGTCGGCAAACCATCTCGTACCGCAGTGGCAACATTCTGAAGCATCTCATAGGTGTCTTCTGTCAACTCAGACTGCTCGGCAGCGCAAACTTCCAGATAGGCATGACCGTTATCGAGGGGGACAGAGATATCGAGCACCTTTCCCAGTAGTGGCACCTCGAATTCTGGTTGATAACCAGCGGTCACGAGTTTCGAGGCGACCATGGCCTGAGAAAGTGCCGACCGATTTCCAGCACGAATGGACATCAATACAAGGTCGAACCGATTGAAACCCCGACACTTCGCAAGCGCTATCCCTTGATGAAGAATTGGAGCTATCACGCCGGAGCCTCGAGAATCTGAATTGACCATCGCATGAAGTCGATCGGGCCAAAGCTCTGCGAGTGCTGACAGCGCTTCTCGCGTCTCCGACTCGTTGTACGATGGTGCACTTCCTCCGTACATATCGGAGACAAACTCTTCGAAGGAACAGTTGAACGGTGGCGGGAGTTTCATAATGTCACCGCCTAACGCGATACCCTCCACTTTCAAGCGCCACCTGTTCGCCAGCCGTTCCCTGCCAGCATGGGTGCGTTTCGCGAATGGCGACTTGGTGAACTGTTCAGTGCACAGTCAGAATTCCATTGGTCACTAGCTTAACTCGAAGACCGCCTCTTCATTCAATCGATCGTTACGGGGTGAACTCCAGATACGTTTGGTGGTGCTCCGCTAGGATCTGAGTTCCGTGAGATTACGCCTAGGAGTTCTCGAAACTCCATTGTGAGTTCCTCGCGTACTGATGGGACCTCGTTCTTCACGGCTTTCCATGCAGCCGGCCAATCCTTCATGAGCCCAGCGTTGTCGCGGATGTCGTCCGGCATCATGAAGTGTGCCATCATCCGATTGGTAGCACTTCGCACGGCATCTTCAAGCCTTTCGAGCTTTGAGCAGGTTTGAGGAGAGAAGAAAATCGATGAGGAGTCGTATGCTTCGCGAAATGATGAACCTGCTCGAGCAAACTCCACGAGCTTCTCGCGCTTCGACGGTTCACCGGGTGATTCCCACGGATTCGTAAAGTCCTCTGCACGGGAGCAAAGAGCGGCAATCTTCTTATTGAGATCTAAGATCGCCTCGGCTCGTTTCCCGTGGAGCTCAACGAAGACGATTTGCCGTTCAGCTGCTGCCAAAGCAAGTTGCGAACGCAGCCGCTCTATCTCGACTTGAGTGTTGGCTTCAAGACGCGCCTTGTAAGTTTCCAGCTGAGCCTCAAGGCCGCGAGAAACGAGCGTCCTTACGAGCCAGGCGACAAGAATCAGAACTAGGGAAGACCCGCCGAAGAATTTGAGGAAATCAATCATGCGGACTGCGCCCCCCGATCACTCCTACTCCTCCACCAATCGGGCCATACCTTGCTCGTCAGGCTTTCCCGGTCCCAGCATAGTTCGCCGAGCAGGGTGCGAGCAACAATGACGAGGTCGGACTTGCCGTGGCTCAGCGCAATGAGCCCCGATCATTTATCCTGGGAGGAGTCCTCATCCTCTTGCTCGCGAATTGGCGCACATCGGACGCGTGTCGCCCATGGGAGTGACGCAGATCATGGATCTGCTGAACCTCCCACCGGAGCTACAAGAGCGCCTATTGGCCACCGTGAATGCGACAAAATGAAACGGAACGCAAGCTACGAGGTATCGTTGCCTGCGGGGACTGGAGCAAGTTCCGTATCCCGAGTGACAGAAGGATGGCGCTAGTCAGTCGAGAAATACCATGGCCCTCGGAGTTCGGGCCAATATCTCTTTCTAAGCAAAACGTGCGTCTGAGTAAGACTCCATGGTTTGAGCTTTCGCGAATCACTTCGCCTCTCATTTGAAGACATGGACAATTTGAGCCCCGAAGCCACAAAATTGTCTTCCTGCCAAGTTATTTGAGGAATGATGCTCACGGCACGCTCGGCGTCGTTGTCCCGCTTGTTGCGTGACGCCCAGGCAAAGTGGGCGGCAACTTTGTGCCGGAAAACCGATACGTCTGGGATGACTGCCTTTACGTATTCGCGGGGTAAGGGCGCCGAGTCATCATGCAAACACCGAATCGCACCGACAGTGCCTACGTATTGGCATGCAGATACTGCGTACCACTGAAACCAACAGCTGAGCAGGTCCAAGGGAACATCGCTGAACGCCGGATGATTGCCGAGTATGAACCACTTTGCATTCCCGTCCGGATTGACTCTTCCGCGTACAACTTTCTCGATGTTTTCAACTTGCGAACAGATCTGCTCAAGACCCCGCCACAAGCAGAGGAGGGCCCAGTACTCGTTCGCCGGAGCATCGAAGGGCCGTCCTGGAATTTCTATGTGCTCTATGTGGTCAATAACTGTTGTGGGTCCTTCCACGAGCATCTCTTTCGCGCCATTCGGACGTGGCATTTGACCTGGATAGCCGAAGCCTAGCTTCCCAGGATGAATGTTTCAAGACGGACGAAGTGGATGACGCATCGTGTTCCGCGAGGACAGCGGAATTCAGTAGATTGGCATCCAGCCAATTGCGATCATTGTCGAATGGGGGGGGGCAAGATGGATGATCTAGCCGTTTTCTTGGTCGAGAATGTCGAGGGATATCTTTTTGAGGATCTTGAAACGCTGAAGAGGGCCACCCTTGGCGAGGGTAAAACAAAGGGCGCCGTCGGTTACCCGCTTCTCATGACTACCTTCGCAGGCATCGAATTGCTCGGCAGCCTGGTGAGCAGAGTGCCTTTTCGACCCAAAAAGGGGCGCAACCGTTTCGTAGAATTCTGGAGGCTATATCTCTACGATCAGGACGCGGAAAGGGCAGCGGCCGGTGACGCTCTTTACGCTCTCGCTCGTAACGGGCTAGCTCATGTATTCGTCGGCAAGGGAGACCTTCTCGTCTTCAAGGACTTGCCGGATTTGCACCTCAAACGGGTAGACAATTCTATCACAATCGACGCGTGCCAACTGGCGGTCGATCTGCGGATTGCGTACGACAGGAAAATCAAACCCCGCGCGGTCTTGTTCGGGGATTCGCTGCGTGACACTATGGCCACTCGGCTCAGCGAGATGTACGCGGAATACGGGATTCAAGCGACGAACGCAATGCCGAAGCTACAACTGCCGGTAGTCTCCTATGATCCTTCGTCCCTTCTTACTACCTCAGGCAAAGCTGTCTGGAGCGCATACAGCAGTACGAGACCTCTATGACACCAACAGGACATCCATCACACTGATTTCGGCAAAGTCACCTGTACAGGCTCTTGATGCAGGCACCCGCCGCTTGCGTTTCGTCTCGAAGTTCGAAGCGTGTCACTTGCTTCTAAATTTCTCCTTTATCGTAGCCCAGCTCGATTTCTTCGTGGAGACTGGCCCGGTCCATGGCAGAGGCCCGACATTCGTCCAATTGGTCGTGCAGTCAGGCTTGTAGTAGAGAATTCCGGTTTGGGTAATGAGGTAGGCCGGGCCAAGATATCCGACATAATTACACCCGCTGTTTGCTATCGCCTCGAACACAAGAACTTCCGTCGGAGGCACTGGGATTTCATCCAAAAGCGTCGTGACTTCCGTTCCAGAAATGTGAACAAGCTCACCTGATGCGAGCAGGAGGACCATTGAGGTTCCATCTAAGCCCGTGACGGCGCGAATGCCAATTGCATTGGAATCCACGAGGCCAGCATCCGCTTGCTGCAGGCACATGATTGTCGCAAGTCCAACTAAACAGACCACTCTCGCTATCTTACTCACGGTAGCGCTCCTTTACCTTTCCCCAGGAGTCTTCATCCAAAGTGACCGGGCCACCTGGGAAGGGGCCGAGATACTGCCAAGGCTGGGTAATGTTTGTGGGATCTGCAAGTGTCCAGGCTTCATCAGTGACTGTAATGAGAATGAGAGCGTGCTCGCCACAGCAAGTGCCGTCGATGCCTTCAAGGAATTTGACTTGGCTGACAGGCACGGGTAGATCTGCATGCGGCCGACGTGTCCATCCCGCAGAGGGATTCCACGCCTGACCACTCGAATCAAACCAAAGTCGCCCTGCGCCGCCAACTATAGATCCAGGCCCCGAACCTCCCCATTCGGCAGCGGCGTTATCGGGAGAGATCATGGCCAATGGAAACAGACACGCTGCAATCAAGACAAAGCACGACAATCCCCGGTTCATCGTCGATCTCCTTCTTTGGGAAACAGCCCGAGAAGTAAGACTGTCATGTGTACCGCGTCTCCTGGATCCGCGTATCGCAAGCTTGGCATAGAAGACGAGTGTTCTCGCGCGTGTAACCTCCCATGGCTTCGAACTGGTCAAGGACGACGTCTTCTCCGGCAGGACTTCGCCACACTCTGAACACTTGATCCCCTGTTCTCCTCGCTTGAATGCCTTCAGTTTCGCGCGATGAGCAGGCTTGCTGCCTTCGTCGTAGCCAAGCTCCTTCATGATTTTCCGCCGCATCGTCAAGTTGTGCTGCGCTATTGCGGAAGTTGGTATCTAAAGGTGATTCTACTCCCGATATCCGGCCTTTATTTTTCCAAGGCTACTGCCTGAGATTGCAGAAGTACCCGTGAAGTTTCCGACGTAACTGAACTCATAAGGTGCGCCACAAGCCTGGGCTTTGTACAAATCGCCTGACGCCGTCATCCCAAACACGTAAAGGCAATTGCTCGTTGCTGCCGCGGTTGTGCCAACGAACGAAACCCCACTCTGAGCTGCTGTCTGCGATGCGCCTATGTTGTAGGCCAGTGTAAGCGCAAGTAATCCGAGCGACACCAACAAGAATCTCTTAGCCAATGGGCACCTCCGTCTTGGTTGTTGGAGTTTGGATTGAACTCAGAATTTCACTCGGCCCGTTCCGAAGCAACTCCACCATCCCGGATCGGGATCAGCTGAGGCTGGCAACGACCAAAGGATAATGAGGGACGTAAGAAGAGATCGGCGGAGGTTCGACAGGGGCATGGCTCATCCGGCTGGTTTGAAATCCGATTTGCCTTGGGCAAAATCCTAACAATGCGGAGCCGAGGGATCAAGTCTGCGCTGTTCTCTGCGTGAACCCGTCGGCTAAATGCAGCAGTTCGTGTTTCCGCCGAGAGTGAGGGTGCGCCTCCATCCTCCCTAGGCGTCTCAGGAGGAAGGCGTACTGCCACGGATTCCTGTGCGCAATGAGCGAAGAGACTGAGGAGAGTTAAGGCAACCTCCCATAAAGCCGATACTTCTTCGTCTTCTCTGTCCAAGTCGTCAAGAGTGGGAGGTTGCAATGACTGTTACTAGGATGAGCTTGATCGGTGTGCTGCTATTCGTCGGATGTGCGACCGCGCCTGCGCCTGTCGCTAGAATTTCATTCCCTGTCGACGAGTACGCTCACCTCAACTCAACTGGTGTCGCTGTCGTTAAAGGGCAGGCGTTCCTTAAGACACGGGGGGGTGAAGTGAAGACTGCGGCTGGGAGCGATGTTGTACTGAACCCCGCAACGTCCTACAGTCAACAGTGGTATGAGGTCGACTATGTGGGTGGCAAGACACTTGGGGACCCCGATCCACGAATAAGCTCTTACATCCTTAAGACGATGGCGGATGCAGAGGGACGCTTCACATTTCGTAATGTTCCCTCGGGGGACTACTACCTCGTGACCAAAGTCGTTTGGGATGCACCGACACGGTTGGGGCTCACGCCCCAAGGCGGAACGATCGCGAAGCTAATTACGGTCAAAGACGGAGACGAACTCGAGATAGTTTTGACGAAATGAGGTGGTGGCGAGCCCGGGCGGACCAAAGCTTGGGCTCCCCCGCATTCGATCCAGGCGCGGCCGGTGCTACTTCGCCCCCGCGGCTCGTAGTGCTTCGCTGAATTCGCCTGGTTCGAGGATTCCTTTAGCTTCCAAGAGTACGACAAGCACGGCGACGTCATCCTTCCCGTTCACTGCTCATTGACGCTCGAAGTCACTGATCCGGAGAGAGCTGCGGACCAGTGGATTTGACGTACTGCAGCATCCTCCGGAGCGCGCTCACAACAGCGCGGATCTCAAGGAATGTCGTCTCCGCCAACGCCGCGGTCCGCGCCGAACGCAATCGTTTCTCCACGAATTTGATCTGCTCTCGAAACTCCGGAGGTAGGGGCGCACGCCTCGGTCGGCGAGGCGCCCTCCGCTCGCTGCTCTCAAGATCGGCACTCTCTAAAAGATCCTCGCTCACCATTTGAGGAACACCGCCCTCGATAGATACGTGTTGGAGGTTCTCCAAGAAGCCGTCCATCAGGCGGAGCTGATTGAAGAGTCCTTCCCGGATCTGGTGATAGCGCTGAATAGAGTCACGGTCGAGCAGAAGCTGACCGCCGAGCTCACGCCTAGAACCGGGTTCGACGAGAGCGAGGGCCTCGTCGATGTAGGTCTCGAGCGCATCCAGACCAGCGTGGAGAGGTGCGAGATCGATGCGCGGCTCGGAAGCGAGAGCAAACTGTGGACGGCGCCGCCGACTTGCGAGCGCGATTTGACCCACCTTTTTGACAGCGCCTGCGATAGCGGTGGCGGTCAGACTTACCAAGAGGTCTAGGACGACTGGATCCGGATCGAGCCGACCACGGCTGGACCTCGGCTTGGCTTTCAAACATCGGCCTCCAACAAAACCGACCAATCTGCGTGCGGCGGCCAACCTCTTGTGGGTCGGAACTCCGCCGAACCTCTGGCAAAGTCAGTGACGTAAACTGCTCCGCCCCCGGGCTTTTGCTCCAGAATTCGGGACGATGATCTCGTTTCAAATCATCCGCGCACCTCGTGGGAACGAACGAGACCAATGAGACGCCGGAACTCGATATCGTTACTGTCGCTCTTCCACCGGTTCACGAACCTGCACACCAACTGCAGATTTCCAGCCTCATAGTGACCTGCGCTGTCGATTCGATCAGGAGACCATAGAAGCTCGTCATCATCACCGTCGAATTGAAGCTGGAGACCGGTGATTGCGCATCGTCCCTTCTGAGTAATGAGGAGCGCTTCAATGTGTTTCTCGCATTCCTGAAACGTGGCAAAGCCCGAGTTCTTCTTCTTGACCCTCCGCATGACTTCTTGTCCATTCGCACTCGCCACTATTTGCCATATAGTTTTGGTCATGCGTGCTATTGCACGTTCTTTGGCGTCGAGAATCGTTTCGGAGTCCGTCTGTGAGGGAGCATTGTGGACGGTTCCGTCGGGATCGATAGGCGAGATCCCACGCTTTCTCGCCCGGTCCTTGAATCGTGATATGACTTCTGAGCTAACGCTGTAGGCCTTCCTCGACCGCCACTCCAAAAGTTGGATTGTTCGGTCATCGGCCGATATTACCTTGTAGGTTCCTCTCGCAGCGAAGGAATGACAAGCGTTCATCGTTTCAATCAGCTGCACGCCGGCTGCCTTGGCGTTGGATCGCGCTTTGCGAACATCCGCCTTCCTGAGCTCGCTTTTTTCGAATGCAAAGACATTTTCCCCGTAATTATGATTGATGAATTCAGTCAACGCGCCAACCTTGAACTGCTTCGAGCCGTGCTGCTGTTCGAAGGCTGGGAGTGCGCGGGCAAAAACACGAATTTGACGTTGGCTCGGCCCGTCCCCGTTCGTCGGCTTCCATTTCTCAGCCGCGGCGAGTTCTTCCATCCAGTGCTGAATCAATTTCATTCCTCCGATTCATTATCCAAAGGGGGGAATCCCGCAGAGTCGCAATTCCGCGTCCCGCCTGGACTCCGGTCAGGACACCTCCATTAACCACCATCCCCGATAGAGACATAGAGGGAGAGAGATTGGCCTTCCTCTGCCCTCTCTCTCGCCGCGGTGGTTAACACTCCTCACCGACTCGCATTCTCTCTCCCGCCACCCTGCTACCGCAACCCCTTGCCCTAACTGCGCATAAAATCAAACGATCCCGCCAGCGTCAGCCAGCGGGGCCTCTCTTTACTTCGTCGCCTTCTGTATTCCGAACCTAGAAGCTGGCTCCCCAGCAAGGACTCGGAATCACGCCGTTCTGGTGAACACTCGCGCCCTTCTCTGACAAAGCCACTGCTATCCGAGACCTTGGTGTGGCGGAGGGATTCTTTCGGCTGATGCTCCGCCTGACCTCTTGGGGGGCTGGCTGTGTCGATCAAGCCATTCCAGAATGGCGCGAACACTGCCGGTGGCCAGAGCAATCGTTGTATCCGCGGCGCCATAATACATGTTGATTGTGTCGCCATCGGGGGCAAGGGTGTAGCCGCACGGAAAGACGACGTTGCCCACATCGCCACGCTGCTCGTAGCGTTCCTCCGGGCCGAAGATCCACTCGTTCCCGCGTTTCAGGCAACGTTCCGGTGTCTCCAAATCAAAGAGCGCGACGCCGAGACGATAAAGGGAGCCGGATGCTGTCTGCCGCACACCGTGATAAATCACCAACCAACCCTGCTCCGTCTCGATGGGCGGAGGCGAAAGACCGATCTTGTTCGCATCCCACCACGCACCGCGCCGCGCTTCCAACATCAGCTTGTGACTGCCCCAATGCCGCAGGTCGGGAGAATAGGAAAGCCACATGTGCGCGCCCGGATGGCTGACCGGGCGATGGATCAAAACCCAAGAGTTGCCAATCCGATGAGGCAACAGCGCGGCGTCTTTGTCCTCCGGTGGCATGATCATTCCATAACGCTCGAAGTGGTGGAAATCTTCCGTGAGCGCCAGCGCGACGCCCGGACCGCTGCTCGTGAATGCGGTATACACAATTGCATACTTGTTGAGCTCGGGAACGTAGGTGATGCGTGGGTCTTCAATGCCCCAAAGCTCTTCCGGAAAATTTTCGGGATCCGGCAAGAGAGTAGGATGGGGTTCGATCTGCCACCCATCCACACCGTTCGACGAGCGGGCGGAGCACAAATGCGAGTGCCCGCGTCGATCCTCCACGCGGCAAAAGAGCAACGTGGTTCCATCCTTCAGCAACGTCGCGCCAGGGTTCAGTACGCTGTTGACTGGATAGGGCCAGTCGGCGGCGCTCAAGATGGGATTCGCCTTATGCCGGTGAAAGAGTTGGGGATGTTCATTGCTCATTGAGTTTGGTTTTCCATCGTTAGAGAAGCATTCTCGGCAAGGCGCAACTCCAACAAGGATTGAAGAAACGCAAGCGTAGACTCGGCCCCTTGATTCTCGTTCACGCGATCGGGATGCAAACCGTCCCGGCAACCGCCGGTCGTCGGGTCGTAGATCGGCACGTGCAGATCGTTGCGTCCCAGGAACCACTCAAAGGCGCGGCGGGCTTCCTTGCGCCAGCGTGGATCGTTCGTGACCCGATAGGCTTCGAGGCACGCCGAGACCATCGCTTGCGCCTCCACCGGCTGTTGATCGAACCGGGCCCGCTCACCCCCTTGCTGATAAAACCCATTCGAACCGATGGGCACAAAATGCCGTCCTTCGCCATCCGCACGTTGCAAGTCCGCCAGCCAACTGAGCGACTCCAGCCCCACCTCAGTCATGGCCGCATTCGGTATTGAATGGCCGGAGAGGACCAGAGCATGCGGCAATGCTGCGTTGCAGTAACTCAAACTTTGTTCAAACCAGCGCCATTGCTCGGAGCGATTGCTTTGATACAAAGTCACGAGTCGCCCAGCCAATTCTTCCCGAACTTGGCTCGCCATCCGGTCACCACCGAAGCGCTGCAAGTACTCGTGGATGCCGATGAGGGCAAATGCCCAGGCGCGCGGGCTGGTTGTTTCGAGAATGGCGGGCAGGGCTTGCTCGAACAAGCGGCCAGCCATACTCGGCAAGGCCGGCATGGTCGAACGGCCCAATACTGTGCCCAACGCCCACAATCCACGGCCGTGACTGTCGTCCGAACCGCCGTCTTCCAGCCAGTGCCGCTGGTAATCCATGAAATTGCGGAATCGTCCGGTCTCGGTATTGAAGGCATAACAAACGAAGGCGAGATACCGGGAAGTCAATTCCAGGACATCGCGACTCCCCAAAGCCTCCAGCAGCGCACTCACCATCAGCGCGCGTGCGTTGTCGTCTGTGGTGTAACCCTCGCGATAGTTGGGCACCGTGAAGAGAGCGTGCTGCAGAATCCCCGTCTCGTCCGTCATATGGCGCAAGTGGTCAAGTTTCAGCGGCGGCAGTTCGCCAGGACGTTGGTCGAGCGCCTTCGGTGTAAAACCGGGGGGGACGAAATGTCGACGCTCGATGCGGGCTCGATCAAAACTTTCCATGTAGCGTCGGGCGACGTGCGGCCAGATCATCGACCGCCCAAACATATAGGCTCGCTTCCGCATGGCGTGGCGATTGGCCTCATTGTCCAGAAGGTCAATGACTTCCCGGGCCAGCGCCTCCGGATCACGGAACGGCACCAGCACTCCCCGCTCTTCAGCAAGCATCTCTGCCGCATACCAATACGGCGTCGAGACCACTGCCTTTCCCGCACCAAGTGTATAAGCCAACGTGCCCGAGACGATCTGCGTCTCGTTGAGATAAGGCGTGAGATAAATGTCTGCCGCGCCGATGAATTCGACGAGCTCCTCCAGACTGACAAATCGATTGTAGAAGATCACCTGACCTTCAACGCCCTTCTCCTGAGCCAACCACTGCAATGACATGCGGTACGTTTCGCCTTCACGCTGGATCACATGCGGATGAGTGGCGCCGAGGATCATGTACACCACGTTCGGATAGCGCGCCAAAATCGCGGGTAGAGCGCCGATGACGTTTTCGATGCCTTTGTTCGCCGAGAGCAAACCGAAGCTCAGTAAGACGATCTTGCCCTCGACTCCGAACAGGTCCTTGTGAAAACTCGGATCGACAAAGGGCACATCGGGAATCCCGTGAGGGATTTGATCGATCTTCTCTGGCTGCACTCCATAAACCTCTTGCAAGAATTCCGCGGCGCGCTCGCTCATGACCACCAATCGATCGGAGAGTGCCGCCACCTCTTCCAGCACCCGGCGCTGATCGGGATTGGGTTCGCGAAGAATGGTGTGCAGGGTGGTGACGATGGGCATGCGCAGCTCACGCAAGAGGGCCAGGATGTGACCTCCTGCGCGCCCACCGAAGATGCCATATTCGTGTTGCAGACAAACGAGATCGACGTTGTTGATATTCAGGAAGTCGGCAGCCCGGCGATACGAATCAACGTCTTTCTCGACGAGCTCGAAGCGCACACGATCGGGATAGGGGTAACCCTCTTCGACGTCATTGACCGGCAGGGCAATGCAGGTGGTTCCGCTATATTCGGTAGCGACGGCCTCGCAAAGGTCCGTCGTGAACGTAGCGATGCCGCATTGGCGCGGCAGGTAGTTGCCGATGAATGCTAGGCGGTTGAGGGTTGAACTGGTTGTTCTTTGGTTCATTCGTCACCGCCTCTTCTGTTCTGGCAACCCGCCTCCTTTTAGGCGTACACATGCCGCGCGGTGAACACTCGCCGAGGTTGGCCTATAAATCCACCTTAAACGCGCCCTTCAGTGCAAACCCAAACACGATCGAGAGAATGAAGAACACCACCATCCACAGCGTTTTCCAGCCGAAGAGATTCACTTCCGCATCGTCGTAATCCACATAGACGCCGGCCAGCGAGCTCGACTTCGGGAGCGGCGGTTCGGCGGGATAAAACAATTGATTCTTGAAGCCCGCTTCCAAACGTGATGGTGAGCGGCGCACGATGCTGTCCCCCACATGCACGCGCTTCGCGACCGGCGCTTCGCCTTCTACCTTCACATTCACGATGTAGTCGCCGGGATCGACGGCCGCAAGGCGCCACGCAATCTCGCCCTTCGATGGAATCCACACGCCGGGTGTTTCGAGCTTCAAGCCTTCAGGAAGCTCGAGCGTCACCGACGGTCCCTTTTCGCGCGCCAACGCCGTCTGTGGCGCCTTCTCCTTCTTCATCACTACCTTGAAGACGGTCTTCTGCCCCGGCTCGAGCCCGCGATATCCGTAATGAAATTGCAGCTGCGTCAAAACAAGCAGAATCGGCACGATCATCCACAGCATCGGCACGAGCGAAAGCCCGACATACTTGAGGTTGTTGATCAGTATCTCGGCCTGCGCGCGGAAGATGGCACGCGCGTCATCATTGAACAGGCGAATCTCGAAGAGGCCGGCGTAAATGCGCCGCTTCACTTCGCCGATCTTCTTCTGATTCGAGGTGGCCTTGAAGACGAGCAGCATTCCGATCGCGGTCAAGAGCGACACGACCGCAAGGCCGACTAAAGCCGGCATCCCGCGAAATGGGAGAAGGATCCCGTCAAAGAGTGCTCGCAATGCTCCCACGATCAGCTCCATCCGCCTCCGCAATCACGCCCTAGGAGATGTATCCCAGTCCCTGCAGGCGCTTTTTGATTTCCTCTTCGGAGTCGGCATCTTCGAGCAGCGCCAGCTCCTTCTCCAAGGCATGCTTCACGAACTCTTCCGGCGACGAGTAGCCGGCAACCTTTGCGTACTTCTTGATCTTCTCGAGAAGGTCCTTGTCGATCTTGATGCGATCTCCGCCGAACATTCTGTACTCCTTCGATCGCCGCACCGCAGCACGGCAATGTTCATCCGCTTACTTTGTACCGCGCGTCACGTAACCGAGGGCTTCCAAATTCGCTTCGCCCCCTTCTTGAAATCCCTGAACTCCGAACTCCGTCAGAATCGCTGACGCTAGATTCTGCAAGCTGGTCACCCGCTTTTGCAGCGGCTGGCTCATGAGGAGAATTCCCGGCACCGCTTCGTGATCCATGCAGTGGTCGCCGCTCCACTCTTCATGATTGTCGACGATCTCCTCCTTGGGGATTTCTCCCAAGGCGGACTCGTTCGACCCGCGGGTGCCCTTCGCGTATCCCACGATGATGTCCGGGGCGATGTCGAGATACTCCTTGTGCTCGTAAACCTTGTCGGTGCGATACACCTTGGTGATGGCCGGCGCGCCGGTTTCCGGATCGATCGTCTCCAGAAGCTTCTTCGAAATGTCTTCCAAAAGCGAATCGCGATCGGCCGGATTCACGATTCCCCACTTCTCGCGCCCGCGCAAATTGATGTAGAGGCCGTTGAGCCCCAGACCGTAGGCAACGGTGCGGGTCCAGTCCACGTTCGCGTAGAGCCCGGGATCGTCTTCACGATTCGGATCCACCACCGCCAAGTAGCCGTGATCGCGCAGCCAACTGTTCAGGTGAAAGGCACGCTTCCAGCTCGTGAAACCGTGATCCGACATCACCAGAAGCGTGGTGCCCGGCTTCATGTGCTCGAGTGTGTAGCCCACGACGGCATCCATCTTCTCGTAAATCTCGGGAACGACGTTCGCATACGCGGAGTCCACCGCCGCGACGTACGCCGGATGCGTCGGATCGCAGGTGCGCCACATCATATGGTCCACTTGATCGTTGTTCCCGAAGTAATAAAAGAGCAGCCCGTCTTCGAAGCGCTGCAACTCCTTCTCGTATTGCCGGATGATCTCGTCGCCGGCGATCTGCGCCTGCTTCAAGAATTCATCGCGGGTAAACACGCCTTCGGAGAGCGCCTTCGTGTCTTCCGGCATTCCCTGCGTGTAAAAGCGCCCGCTCGATTCGCCGATCTCTTTGGACAGCTCCTCCGGCGTGGAAATGGGCAACGCCGGCTGAATCGGATCGATGTTGATCGGCGAGACGTACAGCATGAAATCCGGCCGCACTTGCTTGAGGTAGAAGCGGCACATGCCGTGCAGCTTCTGGGTCTTGATCATGTCGAATTGCATCGGCACCCAGTCGGTGAACTCGCCGACCTGCACCACGCGCTCTTCGTCCCCCACCACGATCTTCGCCGCCGGATTCACCGGATCCACGTAGACGTTGAACTCTCTCTCCAGTTTTTTCTTCTCTTGCAGGAACGGATTCGTCGGGCCGATCAGCGTTCCCGTCACGACGCCGTCGCGCACCTGCACGTCATACACCTTGCCGCCCGAGATGCGCTTCCCTTCGAAGGGCGCCCGATTGGACGTGAAAAACGCGAATGTTCCGTACGTCCCGATGATGTCCGGTGTCCCCATGCCGCTCAATTCCGACGACGCCGTCCCCGACGGAGGAAAGTTTGCCGGCATGCGCATGATCTTCGTGTGCACGCCTGCTTTCTCGAGCCGCTCCCAGAAGGCTTGGCCGTGGCGCAAGAGCTCGACTTTTCCGCCGGAGAGCGGGATTTGCCATTTGCCGACCTTGAATGTCTTTTCCGATCCGGCGGTGCGACTCGTCGAGAGATACGGAATCATGGTTTTCGGATCGCGGTGGATGAAGTCAAAGATGCCGTGACCGCCCGCGTCCATGCCGGTAATGAAGTTCGACCAGGCCACCGGGCTCTGCGGTGGAATTGAAGTGCCGAGAGGCTGGAAGATTCCCTGCGATGCAAGCCTGGAGAAGTTCGGCATGCGCCCTTCGCTCATGAGCTTGCGCGTCATTTGATAATCCATGCCGTCGAAACCCAGCACGATCATCGCGCGCTTGCTGTCCTTCGCGTTGGAGGAAATCGCAAAGGCAAGCGCGACGAAGATGGTGGCCGCCCAAAAACGCCCCGCCCTCACGACCGAATCTCCGCTTGGCTGTTAAACAGCGCCTTCCCGTCCATGTGCGCCGGCGGCTCGACGCCGAAGAGCTTCAACGCCGTCGGCGCGATGTCCATGAGCGCCGGATCGTCGGACGGAACGGGCTGCGAGCAGAAGAGAACTCCCGGCACCTCGCGCGGATCGACGCAATGATCGCCGCTCCACGCCTTCGTGTTGTCCTCGAATACAGAGCCCGCCACCACGCCCGACGCACAATCCCACGAAGTGCGATAGCCATGGTTGTAGCCGATCAAGAGATCGGGGGCATTGGTGAGATACGGACCTTGATAGAGCTTCGCGGTATCGAACGCCTCGTTGATGCCGATCTTTCCGGTCTCCTCATCACGCAGTCCTTTGAGCTTGGCCATGATCTCGGCCTTCAGCGCCTCCACCCCCGATTTGTCGACGATGCCTTCCGCTTCGCGGCCGCGCACATTCAAGAACATTCCGGTGAGTCCCAGTGCATAGGCCTTGGTCTTGGACCAGTCGACGTCGCGCAGCCACTCGGCACTTCCGTTCGCGCCTTCGCGCAGCGTCAAATACCCATTTTCCAAAAGCCAAGTATTCAAATTGACGCCGCGGCGAAACGACGTGAAGCCATGATCGGAGATCACGAACAGAAGGTCGCCCTTCTTCAGGCTCCCCATCACCTTTCCGATGAGCTCGTCGTTCCGCTTGTACAGATCTTCGATCGCGTTCGTCGTGCGTGCACCGGCGCCGCTCTTTCCATTTCCCAAAGCCAGCGCCGCGGGGTGATCCGGCTCGAGATCGCGCCAGAACATGTGCTGGATGCGGTCGGTCGCATCGAACACACACACGAGCGCCCCTTCGCGCAGCCGTTCGAGCGCGGCGAAGAACATGGCCCGGCGTTCGTCGTCGATGTCGTTCGTCAGTTGAAGGAACGTGTTGTCGTCGGCCACGCGCTCGTTCAGCGCCCAGGTATCCTCCGCCAATCCCAGCGTGGAGTACGGGCCAATCTTTTTCGCCAAATACGTGGAGTAGTACGATGGGTGCGAGATCGGCATCGCCGGATTTTCCGGATCGATGTTGAGCGGCGTCACGTAGAGCGAGAAGTGCTCTTCCATCTCCGTCACCATCATCCGGCAGAGGCCCTTCACGCTCATGCCCGGCGCCACCTTAAAGGAGAGCGTCACCCAATCGGACAGCTGGCCGGGCTCGAGATCGACTTTCGTTCCGTTGACGTCGAGCCGGCAGCGCCGCTTCCCGCGATCCAATTCCATCGCCAGCGGAATCGAAAGCGGCGGATTCCCTTCGACAAAGAGATTCTCCGGACCTTGAATCGTGCTCTCGAATCGATCCTGCTTCCCATTCGCGGTGAGGACGACGCGCAGCCCGCCTTCCTTGAACTTCTCGTTGGAGGCGCGCGTGGTGTAGAGAAGGAACGTTCCCTGCGTTCCCAGAAGATCCGGGACGCTCATCGCCGCGAGCTGTGCACCGTAGAAGCGATCCGGCGGAAACGTGATCGGAACGCGCAGCACCGTGCTCCAGATGTTGTACTCGCCCAAGATCGTCCAAAACGGCTTCGACTTTCGCATGAGTGTGATCGACGGCTTCTCGAGCGGAATGCGAAAGCGCCCGATTTTCAAGAAGCGATCGATCTTGCCGATCTTGGTCGACGACAACACCGGCAAGTACGTGCGCCGATCGCGGTCCAAGAAATCGAAGATGTTGTGCTTCGCCGGGGTGGTCCCGGTGCTGAAGGACGACCACGCGACCGGCGACACCGACGGGAACGTCGTGCGAAGGCGTTTGTAGCAGCCGGCCTCCGCGAGCTTCTGGAAATTGGGCAGCTTTCCTTCCGCCAAAAGGCGGTCGGTCAAGCGGGGGTCTTGGCCGTCCAAGCCGACCACAATGAGGCGGCGGATCCATGCTTTGCCCCGCGGGCGCCGGCGCAAGATGCGAATCAGCTTTCGAAACGGCCAAATGAGAAGGAAGACCCCGGCCAGGGCCGCGGTGACGAAAATGACGCCAAAAGACGAGATGAGCGCGAAACCGGCGCCGGGACCGATGTAAGCCTGAGCGGGCGCGGGCGCAAAGAGTGCCGCGGCACCCAGGGCAACGACGCCCCCCCAAAAGGGGCGCACACGATTCAACGTTGGTATTCCTCCGGCGACGCGGGTCGAGGGGATTTCGAAGAATCCGTAGGGGACTCCAATTCAGCATAGTAGCGGGATCGAGAGGAAATCTTCAAGTCCCGCTCCGAATCCGCGAGCTTGCTCGCCCGCCGCAAAGAGCTGCCCCGGTCTCGGTCCGTTGACCCCGCCGTGGCCGCCAAGTTCCAAACCGTGTACGCTCTCCAATCTGAATTTCTGCGTCTCCCCGTGGAGAATCCATGCCTTCGCCTCTTACGAAAATGATTCGCCGGTTTCGCTATGGCCCCCCGGTCGTGATCGTCTCGGGACTTCCCCGCTCGGGCACCTCGATGGCGATGAAAATGCTCGATGCCGCTGGTGTACCGCTCCTGGTTGATGGGATTCGCACCGCGGATGAGGACAATCCCAAAGGCTATTACGAGCTCGAGGAAGTGAAGACGCTGGACAAGGGCGGCGACAAAGGATGGGTCAAAGGCGCGAGAGGCAAAGCCGTCAAAATCATCTCCTTCCTGCTGAAGGACCTTCCCCCCGAATACAACTACAAGATCATCTTCATGAATCGCGACCTGTCCGAAGTGCTCGCCTCGCAGAGCAAGATGCTGCAGCGGCGCGGAGAAGCTTCGTCGACGGAAGACGAGCGCATGAAGGAGATCTACGAGAAACACCTGCGCAAGACGCGGGAATTGATGGCAACCGCGCCGCAATTCGAAGTCCTCGATCTGCAATACAAGCAAGTCGTCGAGAATCCCGCCGCGGCGGCACAGCGCATTCGTGATTTTCTAGAGATGCCGCTGGATGTCTCCAAGATGTCCCAGGTCGCCGACAAGGAGCTCTACCGCAATCGCGGATTGGGGAATTAAAGGTCGTCGCGCACCAAGGACCGCCCCGCCAGCGCCGTCGCGAATCCAAAGAAGATGAGTCCCGCAGCGAGCGCCATCACGACGGCGGAATGCCCGAAGTACCACTTCGAGGAATCGAGCGTCAAGGGAACGCCCGAGCAGAGATAGTGCAGGAAGAATCCGGTCGCGAAGGCGAGAAACCCGAAGCGCAGCATGAAAAACACCGCGATCGTCCCCCACAGAACTCCGCTCACATAGCCGATCCAACCGTGATGGATTTCATTGCCGACGAAAAAGGAGACCAACAATACGAAGGCAATGCCTGCCAGCCATTGCTTGCGCAGCAGAAGACGAAACAAGAAGAGCAGCATGAGGAAGAACATCGGATTGAAGATCGAGTTCGTGACCGCAGAAAGGAGATGATCGAGAAATTCGCCGGGAGATTCCAACAGCGTCACGTTCACGTTCGTGGGAATCGCCGGCGGGTACCCGAAATCGATGACGTCATGCAAAACACTGATCAGCGCAGTGCAGAAGAACATGGCCCCGCCGAGCAGGATGTCGCGGCCGATGAGCGGATCATTCCAACGGCCGAGCAGTAGCCGCGTCCAAGAAATCATTCGGTCCGGCCAAATGCGGCGCACATAGGGCTCGAGCGCAAGATAGAGGGAAGCAAAGAGAAGCGCGAAGAACAGCGCCAAACCGAGCGCGTTGAAGACCATTTCGATTTCCGAGTCCGGCTGGTGGTTATGATGTGCAGTGAAGAGCCAGCCGAGGAAACCCGCAAAGAAGATGAATCCGGCAAGTCGCGCTGCCCCCTGCCGGTCTCCGCGACCAAGCCGGAGATTGCGCTGCGCCATGTAGACCGAAAGCGCCAGGATGGAAAGCAAGACGACGAGCAGGACATCTTCGCCGACTGAGGTTTCTTCAGAAGGTCCGCCGCCCGGAGTGAGATCCTTGGACCATGGACCTTGAATTCGAAACCAAACCGGCTTCCCACGATACGAAGCGGCTTCGACGCGAATCGGGATCTCGCGATCTGCGGGAAGCATTCCGGTCCAGGCCATGCGTTCGTCCGCGTAGACGGCCGGCACGATCTCCGGCTCGACGGGCGTGAATGACGCAAGATTCAAATCGGCGAGCTGGAAGAGCTGTGGCCACGGGGCCGGCGGAGGTGACGACAGAAGCGTGGAATCCGTTACGCTCGACTGCGAGACAAGCGTGGAATCGGCGCCCGGCAGAATGCGCAATCCCACGAGTCTTCCGATTGGATCGACCATCACGGTCGCCATTCCGGGAACGATCGGAGCAGGATCGGTGAGTCCCACCTTGCCCCAGGAATCCTTCGGGGCGAGGATGTCGGGACTCTCGCGAAGCCAGTACGTCATCACCGGCAATCGCCCCGATCGCAGAACATCCCAACGAGTCTTCGATGAATCGGTCTTCTCGATCCATCGCGTGATTTCGCTGTCCATGCCATAGCTCGAGGCATGGTCACGCGCCGGCGCCGTATGTCCAATCTCGGTGAGAATCTGCCGCCCTCTCTCTTCCAGAACGAGCGGCGGTTTGCCCATCGGGATGATGGTGTGAATGCGAGTCTTGGTGAGGATGGTTGCTTCGAAATAGATTCCTACGAGTGCGGCGACAACGAGCGCCGCCCCAAACAATGGCCGAATCCCGCCCGCGGTGCCGCCGGCCGCGACCATTTCCGGTGAGGGAACTTCTCCCGCGGCGAGCGCCGCGGCAAGCGGATCGCCACCCGGAAGAGCGGCGGCGACGCTGATTGCGGAAGCCGGGCGCTTCGCCGGATCCTTCTCGAGACAGCGCGTGATGACGCGCTCCAAGATGGGATCGAAGTCGCTCAGGATGACCGACGGGCTGGCCGGCGTGCTCTCGCGATGCATGCGCGAAATCTCGGCGAGAGTTTTCGCTTCGAACGCGCGCCTTCCGGTGAACAGCTCGTAGAAGATGAGGCCCAAGGCATAGAGATCGCTCTTCGGCGAGACTTCACGTCCTTCGAGCTGCTCGGGAGACATGTAGGCGGGAGTGCCGGCGCGCTCGTCGCCGTTGATGCCCAGCGCTTCTGCGGAGAGACCGAAGTCGGTGATGCGCACGCGTCCGCGCCCATCGATCATCACATTCGCGGGTTTCAAATCGCGATGAAGAATTCCTCGGTCGTGCAGCGCGGCCAAACCGGCGCACAATTGCCGCGCGATCTCCAGTCCCTTTTCCTGCGGAAGACGCCCGATGCGCCGCAAGAGGGATGCGAGATCCTCGCCATCGACGAACTCCATCGTGTAATAGGGTCGACCTTCCATCTCGCCGATGTCGAACACGCGGCAAAGATTGGGATGCGACGCCATGCGCGCCGTGCGCACTTCATTGTAGAAGCGCTCCAATCGATCGGGATGATCGCGAAACTCGTCGGGAAGGAACTTGAGCGCGACGGCCTGTCCCAAGGTGAGATCGTCGGCGCGATAGACTTCTCCCATGCCGCCGCGTCCCAAGAGCCCGACGATGCGATAGCGGTCAGCGAGCATCGTGCCGGGCGGAAAACCAGTCGCGGGATCCGAGGAATGGGAAACGGAGCGCGGGGAAATCGAGGGCGATCGCGGCGAGCCCGGCCCGGGGCTGGTGATGGCAACGGTGGCTCCGGCGTCGGGGTCGGCCGATTCGCGCGACAATGCGCTGCCGCAGTTCGTACAAAAGCGCGCATTGGACGGGGCGGCGGCGCCGCAGGACGGACAGAAGCTCATAGATCCAACATGTGCAGGCCGGTCACGGGATTCATCACCCGATGGATGTCCTGCCCGATCGCGGCCAGCCGCATTTCCACCGTCACCGAGACCGTCCCTTCGAAGAGATGGCCCCCGCGCGCGGTGAAATCGCGGCCGGTCAGCAGCACATGCGTATGGACGAACGGCTTTTCTTCCCAGGAGGCGATCACCGACATCATGCTGACCAGCTCCCACGATCCGGAGAGCCGGGTGCGCTCATACTTCTTGACGGTGATGTCGTAGTAACCCAGCTCCACGTCCTCGAGCGCGCCGATCGCCTGTGCGGTGGCCGAAGCGATCCTCTGGGCGCGGCAAAAGTCCCCGAGCGCATCGGGAAGTTTCTCTCCCCGGTCGAAGCGAAGCAGAAATCCGCCTTCCACGGCACGTGATCTCATGGTTTCCTCACCGCCGAAATGGCAATCTCGCGCACAATCGGCGGGAATGATGGGCCCTTCGGCCGGGCGAGGCAATCGTGAAGAGAAAAATCTTGGTCACTGGCGCAAGCGGGCTCATCGGAAGCGCGCTTGTTCCGATGCTCATGGGCCAAGGTCATAGTGTGGCCCGCTTGGTTCGGCCGAAATCCAAAGGAGTGAATGGGCCGGAATCGCTCCTCAAAACGATTCGCTGGGATCCAGCGAAAGGATTCGAAGATCCCTCAGTGATCGATGGAACCGATGCGGTCGTTCATCTCGCCGGAGAGAGCATCGCCGGATTGTGGACCAAAGGAAAGAGGCGGCGCATTCGCGAGAGCCGCGTCGTGGGAACGCGTACGCTGGCGGAAACTCTCGCACGCTTGCCGCGACCGCCGCGCGTTCTCGTGTGCGCGTCGGCAGTTGGTTTCTACGGCGATCGTGGAAGCGAGGTCTTGCAAGAGACATCTCCGCCGGGAACGGGATTCTTTCCCGACGTCTGCCAGGAATGGGAAGCGGCCGCGCTTCCGGCGCACGAAGCGGGAATTCGAGTCGTGTGGACGCGCCACGCGATTGTCCTCTCCCGCAAAGGCGGAGCATTGGCGTCAATGCTCGGCCCATTTCGCGCGGGAATGGGAGGCAAGCTGGGCAACGGCGAGCAGTATTTTCCATGGGTCTCGCTCGACGACGTCGTCGGCACCATCGATCTCGCCCTCGTCGATGAAAAGCTCACCGGTCCCATCAATGTTGCTGCGCCGCAAGAAGTCACCAATGCGCAGTTCGTCCGCACGTTGGGAAACGTTCTGAAGCGGCCGACGCCGTTCCATATTCCGGGCGGAATCTTGAAGCTGCTTCCCGGCGGAATGGGACGCGAAGCATTGCTCGCCAGCGTGCGTGTGGCGCCGGCGCGACTGCAACAGATGGGCTACGAATTCAAGTTTCCCGAGCTCGAGAACACGATTCGATTTGAGATCGGTCGACTCAAGACTTCGGGGAAGCGGGTCCGCCCTTACTGATTCCTCATTGGCGCGATTCGTTCCGCCTTCTCACTTCCGTCCGTCGGTTTGACCCGGGAGCACTGGGTTCGCGATAATCGGGTCCATCGCTTCGAGGCATGGCCGATGATCAAGAGAACTTTCCAGTGCCGCTTCAAGCCAATGCTTCTTGTACTTGCGGCCCTTGCTCAAACTGCTCATGCGACCACCTGCATTGACTACTCTCATCGCCTCAACTGGATCTCCCTGACTCCTACCTTTTCGCCCATTTTTGAATTCGCGAGAGATGGGAACTTCGCGTATGTGGCGACCGGCTTAACCGGCTCGGACTTCCTGAAGATCTACGATCTCTCCAATCTGGAGTCGCCAACTCTTCTCTCGACCTCTCTGTTTTCTGACATCGATGAAATCTCTGTCCAGGATGGGCACATGCTTCTGGCTGAGTTTCCCGCGAGGCTGTTGTCGTGCGATGTCAGCGATGCAATGGACATCAAGATCCTTGATTCACTCACCATAGCCACAGCAGCAGTGAGGGATATGGTGCGGCGGGGTGATCTGGTCTATCTCGCCGTTGATAAACCTGGTCCCCCCGATGGCCTGTGGATCGTGCGAATCTCCGAGCAAGGTGGGCTATCCCTCGAGGCATTTCTTCACATCCCCGGCTTTCCCCATTGCGTGGATGTCGAGGGCGATGTCGCGTTTGTCGGAACCTTGTCCGGATCCCTCTGCGCGGTGGACGTCTCGGATCTCACCAATTTGCGTTTTCTCTCGTGCTTCGACGGCTTTCCATCCATGGACGCTTTCGACCTCGACGTCGAGGGAGACTTTGTCTATGTGGCCGATGGCCACTTTGGATTACGAGTTTTTCGTGCGGACGACCCTGAGAATCTTGTCCCTTTGAACCAAATCCAGCTTTCCGGGGAGCCTTTTGAAGTCAAAGTCGATCTCGGCCGGCTGTTCATTGCGCCGGCAGGTGAGGGCGTACAAGTCTATGACCTGTCTCAACCGGATGCGCCGTCTCTTCGCGGATCGATTCCAGGCTTCTCCTATCCGCTGGCAGCATCGGATGGCAAGCTCTTCTGCCAGACGTTTGAAACGCTCGGCATCACCGATGCCTCGCGCCTGAAGTTCCCGGAGCCGTTGCATCAATTGGATTCCATCGATCTTCCACTCGAAATCGAAACGTTGGGTAGAACTGCATTCGCGTTGGGCCTTTCAACCGATCAAGAGCTTTCTACGCTGAAAACAATCTCCTTCGACGACCCTCAAAATCCCTTCGTCAGTTCTACGATAGAGCTCGAAGGCGTCCGCGGAGAGAGCATGACGTGGGCCGCTCCCTATCTTTATGTTGGAACTCGGAAGTTTGACAGCTTCGGAGGGAGTTTGTTGGTCTTCAAATACCAAGACCAACCGACACCTCAATACCTCAGCGGCTTAGTCCTGGGTGGGCCTGTCACCGACATCGCCGTCGATCGCGACATTGCCTACGCGCTCGTGACCTTCTTTGGAGTACGCGTCATCGACATGAGTAGCCCGGAGCTTCCAATCGTTCTCGGCACCTGGCCGTCCACCCCAACTGTTCGATCATTGGAAGTCCTACAGGATGACATCGTCCTCTGTTCCCTCGATGGCGTGCTCTCGGTCATGGACGTTTCCGTCCCGACGAATCCGCAAGTGCTTCTTCAGATTCCCGAATTGATCGCCATTGGCACGATCAAGCTTCAGGAACGTCGAGCTCTTGTTGCATCCGATTCCGGTGTCGTGACCCTTGTGGACTTTGCGGATCCATTGAATCCGGTGATTCTGGGTGCTGACCAGTCCTACAGCAATCCAAATGCCCTGGCCTTTGACGATGAGCACGCGTATGTCGTCCATCAAGGTCCGTTGATGACCGTATTTGATCTTTCCGACCCTGAGGATCTTCACTCGATCGGACTCATGCCACGGTTGTTCAATTCTCAGGATATCGAGATCGCCGATGGCTTTCTGGTAACTGCCAGCTCAACTTCCGGCATCTACGTTCTTCCTCTTCAATGTGAAGAACCTCTCGCCTCGGATGTGCAAGATATCGATCGCATCGTTCCCGATCATCTTTGGAGTCCTAACCCGTTTCGAGGATCGACGAGCCTTGCGATCGACGTAAAAGAAGAGTCGACCTTCGTTCTGGAGGTCTTTGATGTCTCCGGCCGACGCATCGTGGCCAAACAACCTCAGGTTCTCAATTCCGGAGTACACCACATTCGATGGGACGGCTATGACGCCGCGAATCAGGATGCCTCACCTGGCGTCTATTGGTCCCGAATTCATCTGAATGATCAAGTCTTGACTGCAAAGCTCCTGAAGATTCGTTAGCCTCATGTTGCGTGTGCGCGCGATGCTACTCCTACTGATTCGCGCGATCCGATTCGTTCGGCCGGCAGTGCGCCCAGGTGAGCGCCTGAGGCACTGCCGGCCTCCACGGATTAGCGAATTCGCACAATCTTTCGAGATTCGTTGATCCTGTCGCCATTCTCAGAAACGAACCCGAGCTTCACAAAGTAAACGCCGGGAGCGGCGTGCTCTCCCCATTGCAATTCGTGAGCTCCGGCGGCCGCGCTTCCGTCCCAAAGACGAGCGACCCTTCTTCCGCTGAGATCGACCACGTCGAGAATCGCCCGTCCTGGACGAGGAAGCTCGAAGGAGATCCTGGCAGAAGCGGATGTCGGGTTCGGAGTCACAGGGCGCAAGAGCGACAGCGCTCCGTTGGTGTCCAGGAGATCGACGGCCGTGACCGTTCCTTGTTGCTTCAGAACTCTGCCGGCATATCCGCCGACCCACACGCTCCCGCCCGGTGCGGCATCGATCTCGCTCATGATGTACGGGAAGGCTTGAACGTGTTCGTGAGTCCACGTCGCTCCGCCGTTCGTCGTGTGTGCGACAAACGACTGGTCGCTATGCTCCGGATCGCGTCCCGTGACCCACACTTCGTTCGTGCTGATCACATCCATTCCCAACGCGGTCAAATTCGGCTGTCCGAAATCTTGGAATTGCCACGACGCACCGCCGTTCGTGCTCTTGGCAACGTAGCCGTCCCAACCAATGACCCATCCGACGGAAGCATTGGCGAACTTCATGTCGGTGATGGTTGGCGTGAAGCCCTGATTGGGGAGAACGCCCTGTGTCCAAGTCGCGCCGCCGTTCGTCGTGCGGAAGAAGGGCATTCCGATGGATGCGATCCAACCGGTGTTCACGTCCAAGAAGTCTACCGACCACATGAAATTGCTTTGCGTCATCGCCTGGGTCCAGGTGTCGCCGCCGTTCGTCGTCCGATAGACGGCTTTCGCCTGTCCCGCTTGGTCGAGTCCGACGATCCAGCCGTTGAGATGATCGGTGAAGTCGACGTCCTCGATCCAGAACGCATCGGGAAGCTCCGGATATCCGATGGATTCCCAGGTGTCGCCGCCATCAACCGTGCGGAACACCGTGCCGCCGGGGCCAGCGGCCACGGCGAATTTCTCGTCGACGATCGAGACTCCGTACAGATGCTCATCTCTCCCGAAGACTTGTCCGGTCACTTCGAGTTTCTTCGTTTCCCAAAAGTTGCCGCCGTTCGTCGTGCGAAGAACGTATCCCGCCCAGCCGACGGCCAGCCCGTAATTCTCCGAAAACATGTCGACATCGAAGATTTGGAAATTCGTTCCCTTGTTCTTCATGATCCACGTCAGGCCGCCGTCGCTGGTTTGAAGCGCAAATCCGCCGGGTCCCACCACCCATCCGTTTTGCGCATCGAGGAATGAGGCGTGCCAACTATCGGGAAGGCTTCCGACTCCGACCGCAACTTTCGTCCAGCCGAAGCCGCCATCTGTCGTTCGCCAAATGTCCCCTTTGGCCGAAACGCCGATCACGGTCGTGCCGTTGACGAGCTCGAGATCCAGAAGCCCGGTGGGAATGGAGGCGCCGGTTGGAGTCCAGTTGTCCCCGGCGTTCGTCGATCGGTAAGCCGTCAGTCCTACTGTGGCGAGCGCGGTATTCCCATCGATCCAGATCACATCGTTCGAGCCGATCGCGAGCTTTCGGGACCATGTCTGACCGCCGTTGGCCGTCTTGAACACTCCCACTTGCGAACTGGAAATGAGATTCCCGGAGACGAGCCCGACGGCCGTGTCGCGAAAGCTCATTCCATAGATCACCGGGCAATTCGGAGAACCGGATTGAAGCGACCAATCTTCGCCCGCATTGGTAGTGAACATGAGGGCACCGTTGGCGCCGGCGAATCCATTCGAGTTATTGAGAAATTGGAGATGCCACCACGAGCCAGCAGGAATCGAATTGAGATTCGTCCAATTCGCACCCCCGTTGGTGGTGCGCCAGAAATCGCTCGAATTGCTGCTGATGAACCCGTGCGTCGAGGAAGGAAACTCGATTGCATAGAACGGGTCGGACGAGAAGTCCTGGGCCATACGCACGGTCCAAGTGAGGCCGGTGTCCGTGGTCTCCAGGAGGTGACGATCGTCGCCGACGAGAAACCCATGCGACGGCGAGACGAAGGCAGCACCGGTGAGATTTCTGTCGGCGGGAAAGACGCTTTGTTTCTGCCAGTCGGCAAAGGCCGGCGTGGTGCTCAAGGCGAGCACCAGCAAGAGGTTACGCAGCATGGGGCCCTCGTTTGGGGAAAGTGTGGCGGCCGTGGGGGATCGCCGCGACAACCTAAGGTATGGATTCTTGACCTTTGAGTCAAGTATTCGGGGCTATTTTTCTTCGAGGCGTTTCTGAGTTTCTATTGATGTCGGCTCACCTACGGCGCTCCAACTCGAATGCTCGCAGGATCGGACGGCCGCGCGGATCTACGGCGACAAATTTCTCGCGGCCCGACTCCGGAATTCGCAGCGACGATGAATCGCTGAACGCAATCACGAATCCGCGTGACGCCGGCTCGGAAAGAGACGGCGGCGTGACACCGGGCGGAGCAACCGGCGGATGCCGAAAGCCCGCCGGCTCCACTTGGATGCGATCGGACTCGGTCGTGGCGAGATAGCGAAGGGGCCAATAGATCCACCATGAGTCGGCCAGCACGGCCGCAGTCTCTCCCGGTTGCAGCTCGCTCCGAACGAAATCGAGCGCTGCCTTCTTGGGTTCATTCTCACCGGTGCGATACGTCACGTGGGCATTGCCGCCATCGCGTACGAAGGGAATCGCGTATCCGGTGATGAAAGTGAAGAGGCTGAGCGCCGTCCATGCCGTGGCGAGAAATGTAGCGATCTCCCATCGAGTCCGGCGAATCCCCTCGATCAGCATTGCGATCAACACGCATGCGGGTGCGACGAACAGAAGCGCATAACGCTCGTGCGGTGTGCCGATCGCGCGGGGACCGGCCAGGAGATGGAACGTCGCGACGCTCACGAGGAACCCCGACGTCATGCCCCAAAATGGACGTCTGGATTCCTTTTGCAGGAAGAGAAGTGCACATGCAAGACGCAATCCCAGCAGGAGAAAGCCGGCGACTTCGATTCCCGTCTCGGCGCCGGCGGAAAGAGAACCGGCAATCGAGCGACTGGTCGTGACTCCGGTAAGAAGGCGGACCACTCCGCGAATCGTCGCCCACCATTGCTGCCGATCCACGACGCGCGTCCAGATCTCGGACGGATGCGCAAGAATGATCCCTCGTGCAATGCCAGGTTCTTGGTCGAGAACGAACTTTCCCAAGTACAGGCCGGCGGCCAGCACTCCCGCGAAGGCGAGAATCGCGCCGGGTCCGATCCACTTTGATCTTGCTTGAGGTGCACCGGCAAACGCGCCAACGAGGATCGGGAAGAGAAACACGTTCGTCGGATGAGCGAGAAGGGAGCATGCGAATGTGAGGAGTGCGGCCGCAAGCCAGCCCCGGATCGCGAAGGCCAGCACAAGAAGAGAAAAGAACACCGTCTCGCTCGGCTCCCAAGAGACTCGCGAATACGCAATGGCGGCCGGTGAGACGGCGATGAAGAGTGCGGTCAGAAAGGCGGCGATTCGTCCGAGTGGCGCGGCAAGCAGCGGATAGACAAGCAGGAGCGCGAGCACGTTCCAAAACGCAGCCGGAAAACGTAACGCCCAGAACGATGGCGGCGCAATGCGCGCGATGAATTCGAGCGGGACCGTGTGAAATGGATCGAGAGGAAGGCCGCTCGGTGTCCGCTCAAACGCCGCGCGATGCGCAAGACGCTCTTCCACGTTCACGCCGAACCACGCTTCGTCGCCGTTGATGCCCGGAATTCGATCCAAGGCGACGAGCCGAAACGCGCATCCGAGCGCGATCACGACCAACAGCGCGACGAGCGTGCGCCGATGAGAATTCATCGGCGCAGCTTATCGAGTGCTTCGCAAAGCCGAAACCCTAGAACTGCGCCTCTTCCGTCGAGCCCTTGAGCGCCGTTGTCGAGGATTGGCCCGCGGAGACCGCTTGGGACACGGCATCGAAGTAGCCGGTGCCGACCTCGCGCTGGTGCTTCGTGGCCGTGT
>Ga0111538_10000416_pt1 | contig 56287 bp, 61 predicted proteins | sample SoiMethybrSBSTD1_FD_79669 | JGI IMG/M metagenome (GOLD analysis project Ga0111538, IMG submission 79669) | Bulk soil microbial communities from a Populus tree surrounding site in Tennessee, USA - Soil MetaG P. TD hybrid SBSTD1 (version 2)... | ecosystem: Environmental > Terrestrial > Soil >... | reverse complement strand
TTCTTGTCGGCGCCGACGCCGTGCTCGCCGGTGATCGAGCCGCCAGCCTCGACACAATACGTCAGGATTTCACCCGCTACTTCCTCCGCCAGCGCCGCCTGGCCCGCAATGCGCTCGTCGTAGCAGATCAGCGGGTGGAGGTTGCCGTCGCCGGCGTGAAAGACGTTGCCGATGCCGAGACCCGAGCGTTGCGAGAGCGCGCGAATCCGTCCGAGTACCTCGGGCAGCTTTGTCCGCGGCACCACGCCGTCCTGTACGTAGTAGTTCGGCGACACGCGGCCCATCGCCGCGAACGCCGCTTTCCGCCCGCGCCAGATCCGCATTCGTTGCTCGTCGTTCTGCGCCACCTCCACGACAGTCGAACCGGTGCGGCGACAGATCCCTTCAACGGTCGCAAACAGCTCTCGAACTTCGGCGACGGGACCATCGAGCTCGACGATGAGGACGGTATCGGCGGGTGGAAAATTTGGATGAACAGCAGCTTCAGCTGCGCGGATCGCCAGCGCGTCCATCATCTCCACGGCCGCCGGGACGATGCCGGCGGCGATGATCTCGGATACCGCAGCTCCTGCGTCGCTGGTGCTGTTGTAGGCCGCGAGCAGCGTCTGCACCATTTCGGGCTTCCGCAAAATGCGGACGACAACTTTCGTCACGACGGCGAGGGTGCCTTCGCTGCCGATGAGGAGACCGAGAAGATCGGGTCCCGGGGCGTCAGGCAGCGAACTGCCGATCCGTACCAGCTCGCCGTCCGGCATCACCGCTTCCACCTCGAGGACGTGATGCACCGTGAAGCCGTACTTCAGGCAATGCGCGCCGCCCGAATTCTCGGCGACATTTCCGCCAATCGAGCACACCTGCTGACTGGAGGGATCCGGCGCGTAGTAATAACCGAACGGCGCGACCTGGCGCGTGATTTCAAGATTGGTGACTCCAGGTTCAACGGTGACGCGGCGGTTGGGAATATCCACGTCGAGGACGCGATTGAGACGCGCCAGGCTGATGACGACACCGCCCGGCACCGGCAGCGCACCACCGGACAAGCCCGTTCCGTGTCCGCGCGCCACGAACGGAACACCGCTGCTGCTGCAGAGCTGCACGACGCGCTGTACTTCCGCCGCAGAGCTCGGGAGCACGACGACGGCCGGCGTCTCGCGCAGATGCGGCAGCGCGTCGCACTCATAGGTCATGAGCTGCACCGGCTCGCGCAGGACGGCTGCGTCACCACAGATGGAGCGCAGCTCGTTGACAACCTGTTCCGTCACGAAGGCAATGGTACACTGCGCCGCGTGCGCCTTCGCCTCGATTACGGCAGCGACGGACTTGACGTTGACGTTCCCGACGATCGCGTCACGGTCATCGAGCCCGTTCCGCGACCTGCTGTCGCCGACGCCCTGGCCACGCTGAGAGAGGCGATTCGCGCTCCAATCGGATGTGCTCCACTCCGCCAGCGCCTCCGCCGCGGTCAACGCGTCGCCATTTCAGTCTGCGACATCACACGTGCGCAGCCGCGTCGCGAGCAATTGCAGGCACTGTTCGAGGAGATGACGGACGTCGCACGCGCCGACGTCACCATCTTCATCGCCACGGGCACTCACCGCTCGAACACCGACGCCGAGCTCGAACAGATGCTCGGCCGCGACATCCTCAGCACCTGTCGCGTCGTCAATCACCACAGCCGGGATTCGTCCACTCTGGCGTCCGTCGGCCGCACGTCCACCGGTGTGCCGGTTCAGTTGAACCGTGAATTTCTAAAGGCGGACGTGCGCATCACGACCGGCTTCGTCGAACCGCACTTTTTCGCCGGGTTCAGCGGCGGTCCGAAGATGGTCGCCCCTGGCCTGGCGGGGCTGGAAACCGTCATGACGCTTCACGACGCGAGCCGCATCGGCCATCCCAACGCGACGTGGGGAGTCACTGAAGGCAACCCCGTTCATGACGACGTGCGCGAGATCGCGCAGATGGTCGGCGTCCACTTTGCCCTCGACGTGACGCTGAACCGTGACCAGCAGATCACGGCCGCATTTGCCGGCGACATCCTCGAGCAGCATCGCGCCGCCTGCCGCTACGCCAAAGAAACCGCCATGCGTGCGGTGCCGCAGCCGTTTGACGTCGTCCTGACGACCAACTCCGGCTACCCGCTCGATCAGAACCTCTATCAGGCGGTCAAAGGGATGTCGGCGGCTGCGAAGATCGTGAAACCAGGCGGGACGATCGTCTGCGCCTCCGAGTGTCGGGACGGCCTGCCATCGCACGGTTCATATGGAGCGATCCTCGCCTCGAAGCCGACGCCGGAGTCGCTGCTGGCGATGATCAATGCGCCGGGCTATTCCGAGCCGGACCAATGGCAGGTGCAGGTCCAGTCGCAGATCCAGTTGAAGGCGCGCGTGCTCGTCAAAACGAGTGGCCTCAGCGCGCAGGAAATCAGCGCCGCGCACTTCACACCGATCGAGGATGTGTCGCGAACGGTGCGCGATACGCTCGCCCGTGCAGGCGGAGAGGCAACGCTGTGCGTGCTTCCGCAGGGTCCCCAAACGATTCCTTATCTCGCCAACGACACACCGAGACACTAAGGGCACCGAGGAGAGCCGGTTGATCTCGGTGTTTCGGTGCCTCAGTGTGTCGTGTTGCGTTGTTGCGTGGCTGGCGGCCGTCGGCTGCATTCGCATACCTGCGGCGACGGTCGTCGACACCAACCCTGCGCTGCTCACCGTTCTCACCTGGAACATGCATGGGGGCAGAGGCGATCTGGAGCGGCTGATCGCGGACCTGGAAGCCGGGCGGCTGACCGGCACACCGCCGCGCGAATACGTGCTCCTGCTGCAGGAGTTCGTTGACCGGGATGACGCGCGCACCGGCCACTCCGGCTCACGGAGGCTGACGCTGTTTTCGAGTCCGGTGCGCGGCGTCAGCAGCAACGCCATCATCTCGACGATCCCGCTGGCGAACGCGCGGACGATCGATTTGCCGCGCGAGCGGCAGCCTCGCGCCGCGGTTGCGGCCACGATTCGCCTCAGCGGCGAGCCGTTCTTCGTCGTCTGCGCGCATCTGGAAAACCGCCTTGGATGGCTGCGCGGGCTGTTCGGCGACCGGGCGCGTGGGCGTCAGGCAGAGGCGCTCCTGCAGGCACTGCCGCGTGGCCACGGCATCGTCGGCGGTGACATGAACACGATGCTGGGAGAGGACGAGCCTGCCTGGCGCATGCTGCAGCGACGTTTTCCCGACACGCCCGGACGGCCGGAGCCGACGTTCCGCAACCGCCTGGTGCTGGATCACTTGTTCTTCGATCTGCCCGAAGCGTGGCGGGTCACACGGCGGGTGGTTTCCGATCAGTACCGATCGGACCACCATCCGGTCGTTGCGGAAATCAGAAGCTGATCGTCATCTCGCGCTCAGCGAGTGACGGGCTCTTCGACGTCTGGACGGCGGTTGAAGTCGGGGGCGTTGATTCGCAGCGATACGGCAATGGCAGCGTGACGCTCCCGCGCGACGTCGGCTGCGGTGCTGAACAGCGCCACGTCGAGCCCGACGCGCGGAGCGAAGTTGAGGCCGACACCACCGGTCGGGTGCCACATTTCCCGTGAGTAGACCCCGCCGCCCCGCAACTCGATGACGCCCAGGCGATACTCGGCGCCGCCACGGAGAGAGTTGCCCTGAAAGCCATGCCCGTACTCGGACATGACCGACCAGACATCGGCGTGGTATCCGGCGTTGACGTGGTAGTCCTTCGGCAGCTCCACCCGCAGGTCGTCTGCAGCAAACGGCCCGCTTTCGATGAAGTCGTCCTGCCCCAGGAACAGGTTGCCAAGCAGATATGTCGTCTGCGCGGCGTCTTTCCAGTCGATGCGATTGGCGATGCCGTTGACACCAAAGCCGACTTCAAAGCCGCGAACGACGGCTGCGACCCCGAAGTCGATGGCAAAGCCGTGACCCGTCGTCGCGTTGGTCCGCACGACGGCGAGCGGCGACGGCAACAGCGGGTTGATGGTGAGAACGCCCGTGCCGTCGGTGTCCAGCCTCAGGTTGGCGTCCGAATTCTCATAGCGGAATCCGTGCAGATAGTTGTAGTCAACCGCGGTATAGAGACCGTCGCGTTCCGAACCGGCGCCAAGGTCGAAGCGCGCCCGGTATCCACCGGTAATAGCCATCGCCACCTGACCCTGCACATCCGTGCCGAGCGAATACTGGCTGTTTGAGTATCGCAGCGGTGTTTCGCTCGCAAGGATGTCAACCACTTTCTGATCGATTGCCGCAGCCGTCCGCATCGACAGGTACGGACCGGCGCCGACGTAGATACCCTGGAAAGGACCGTTCCTGCCGCCGCGGAGCCGGATCGTGCCGCCCCACGTTGGGTTGGCGAGCCCCTCGGCGACCGGCTGGTTGGCCAGCTTGTAACCACGGTAGTCGCTCAGATCGCGGCTGAGCGTCGCGCTACGGATGTCCGTGAACAGCTCGCGACCATTGGCCGAGTCCTGATTGCGGCCGAATTGATAGTGCAGCGGCGAGGCGGCGTATTCGAGCGTCCGAACGAGATCGAATTCGTCGGACGAGGGCGTCAAGCGATCGAAGTCGTTCAGCACCTGCAGCAGCCCCAGCGGGATCACGATGCTGCGATAGCTGCGCTGCTTCTGAACCATCCGCGAGGCGAGGTTGCCCTTGCCGCTGACGTCGCCGAGCGCGATTCGCGAGCGTCGAACGACCAGTTCTGCGCGTGGGCAGCATTGACCGAACCCACAGCAAACGCCAGAGCAAGAGACAGGCTGCGAACAGACACAGAATCTCCGTTTCCTCGAAGTTGTCGCTTGTCTATCGACAGGAAACGAGCGCGGCTGCAGGTCTGTCGCGGAAAGAGGCGTCGTTAATGCGTCATGACGTGGAGCAGGACGTCCACGCCCAGCGCGTAGCCACGCGGGGAAAACTGATAGAAGAACTCCGGGTCTTCGCCTTCGCGTTCCCAGGAATCGGCCACATCCGTGTTGTGCGTCATCAAGACCATGATGCGGCGGTGCGAGTCGCGGATTGCACGCAAATGCACCTCGGCGCTGTCTTCGCCACGCTCCGACGTATTGGTGCCGTTCCATTGCCGCCAGAACTGGATGTTCGTGATCTGCGGAACCTCGTGCAGTTCGAACTGACTGCGCAGCATCGGATCGTCGATCGCCACGTCTTCGATCGGAAACTCGTCATGCGGCAGCACGCGGCCGATCTGGTATGCCCAGTTTTCCCAGGCGGCGGTGCCCCAGAAGTCGTCCGCCCAGAGGAAGCCGCCCTTCAGGAAATACTCGCGCAGCCGCGCCGCCTGCGCCTCGGTGAAGCCGAGCGTCCCGGCATCGGATGCAACGATGATCGGGCAGTTGAACAGCTGATCGTCGGCCGGGCGGACGACGTAGTAGTTCGGCGTGCCGTCGTTGTCGCGGCTGACACGCGTGCGCGTCAGCTCCGAGAAGCGCGTCGTCAGATTGATTTCTGCGTAGGGGTAATCGGTTTCCCAGCCGATGCCGGAGGGCTCGCGGCGGACCTGTGCATAGGCGAGACGGCAGATGACGAACGAACTGTCAGGCATCTGCGCCGGCGCGTAGCGAGCGGCGAAGCCGCCTTCACGAAAGAAGCGCTGCGCGTAGACGGCGCCGGTCGCCAGGATCATTACCGTGGTGGCGGTCAACGTCGCGAGCAACAGCCGGCGGCGCCGCGAAAGCATGGGCGAGGTTAACGTGATTTGAAGAGCGCGGCAACCTCTGGTTTCGTGACCTTGCCCATCGCATTCCGCGGCAAGGCTGTCAGCGGGTGCAGATCGCGGGGAATCTTGTACGGCGCGAGACGCGGCTTGGCCCAGGCCTGGAGGTCGGCAAGCGAAAGCGTCTCGCCGTTGCGCAACTCCACTGCCGCCGACACGCGTTCACCCCATTCCTCGTCCGCGATGCCGACCACCGCGCATTCCGCGATGCACGGGTGAGTTCGCAGCACCTCTTCTATTTCGAGCGCGGAGACCTTGAAACCACCGGTCTTGATGATGTCCACACTGAGTCGGCCCAGGAGCCGGCACGAGCCGTCTTCGAACACCGCCAGATCCCCGGTCCGGAACCAGTCGCCGTGAAACGCCTGGGCGGTTTCCTCAGGCCGGCGCCAGTATTCGAGGAAGACGTTCGGTCCGCGAATCTCCAGCTCGCCGGCCGTCCCTTCCGGCACCTCGGTTCCGCCATCGTCGACCAGCCGGACTTCGACGCCCGGCAACGGCCCACCGACCGATCCGGGCCGCCGCTCACCCGCGATCGGGTTCGACAGTGCCATTCCGATCTCGGTCATGCCGTAACGTTCGAGCAGCGTATGCCCGGTGATCTCACGCCATCGCTCGAACATCCGCACGGGTAGCGCCGCGGATCCCGACATCATCAGGCGCAGCCGCTTGGCACCGTCGGACCACGCGCGCTGCACATCCGGCGTCGCATCGTCCCATGCCGCGATCAGCCGGTGGTAAATCGTGGGAACGGCGGTGAAGACCGTCACGTCGCCGGACGCGAGACGCTGCCACACCCGTTGCGCGTCAAACGGGTACAGCATTTCGCACGTCGCGCGGACCGCCAGCGCACTGCCCAGGCCGTTGATGATGCCGTGCACGTGATGCAGCGGAAGCACGAGCAGCAGATGGTCGGACGGCGACCAGCGCCACGCGCGGACCAGCGACGAAATCTGCGCACCGATCATCTGGTGCGTCGTCACCGCACCCTTCGGGCGTCCCGTCGTGCCGCTTGTGTAGATGATCATGGCGCGCTGATCCGAGCGCAGGTGCGGAAGCCGGTCACACGGACTCGCCTGCATCGCGACTTCGGCGCGCACGAAGCGTGCGCGTGCGGCACGTGCCAGCGCCGTGCCGGCCTCACGATACGCTGCATCGGCGACGATGACCGACACGTCCGCATCGCGAATCACGTACTCGAGCTCTGCGGGCGGATGAGAGACAGCCATCGGGACGGCCACGCCGCCGGCACGCCAGATGCCGCGTTGGACCGCGGCGTACGCAAAACCTGGCGCGACGAGAAACGCGACCCGCGTCTGGTTCAGGTCGCCGTTGTCACCCAGCAGCGAGCCAGCGACACGGGTAGAGGCGTCGTCGAGGTCTTCGTACGAGTGCTCACGACCGTCAGCGATGATCGCGATCCGGCTGCTCATGGAGTTATTATCGTCAACTCCCAACACTCGACTCCGAACGCCAAACGCGTTCGGTTTGGCAGTTGGAGGTTGGAAGTTGGGAGTTGAACGTCGATGCCGCTCGTCGAACCAGGACACAAGGCGCCCGCCTTCTCGCTCAAAGATCAGCATGGCCACACGCACCGGCTCTCGGACTACGCCGGCCAGCATCTGGTGCTCTACTTCTATCCAAAGGACGACACGCCGGGCTGCACGCAGGAGTCGTGTGACTTTCAGGCCAGCCTCGCGACCTACAAACGGCGCAAGGCGGCCGTTGTCGGCGTCAGCATCCTCGACGAGAAAAGCAAGGCGAAGTTTGCCGACAAGCACGGGCTCACGTTTCCGCTGCTCGCGGACGCCGATCATGCAGTCGCCGAGAAATACGGCGTCTGGCAGGAGAAGTCGCGATACGGCCGGAAGTACATGGGGATCGCGCGGACGACATATCTCATCGGGCCCGACGGCAAAGTGGTTCAGCGCTGGGACAACGTGAAAGTGAACGGGCACGTGGACGCGGTCGCCGAAGCCCTCGCCTAGGCACCCACGACCGCCGCCGAGTGCGGTTCTGCCTATGTAGAATGTGCGGCCATGACGAAACGCGCAGTCATCTTCGTCCTCGCGTTCATCGCCGCGCCCGCGACCCCGTCATTCAGCCAGGCGGACTTTTCCGGCCAATGGGCACCGCTCTACCAGGAAGACCCTGTCGAGCGGCTACCGGGCCCGGAGCTCGGTGACTACACCGGGCTGCCGCTGAGCGAAGCCGGACGGCTGCGCGCCGACAGCTGGGACGCCGACCGGATCTCGATCGTTCAGGAATACCAGTGCCGGCCGCACTCGTCCGACTACGGCCTGCGCGGGCTGGCGCCGATGCGCGTCACGATGGAGTACGACACCACGACGCAACGTGTGATCGCGGTCCGCGTGTACATCTCGGCGTACGAGAATCAACGGACGATCTATCTCGACGGCCGTCCGCACCCGCCCGAGTACGCTCCCCACACCTTCATGGGATTCTCGACGGGCGTCTGGGAAGGCAACATGTTGACGGTGACGACGACGCACCTGAAGGCCAATTACCTGCGGCGGAACGGGGTTCCGCGCAGCGCCAAGGCCACCTTCACCGAACACTGGATGCGGCACGGCGATTACCTGACGATCGTCAGCGTCGTCACCGACCCGGTCATTCTGACGGAACCGCTGGTGCGCAGTCAGACATGGTTCCTGGATCCCGGGCAACGCGCCGGGCTGTTCCCCTGTGAGTATGCGCCCGAAGTGCCCGCACCGCCCGGGACCGTGCCGCACTACCTGCCGGGAACCAACCCGTACGTCAGGGAGTTCTCGCAGTGGTACAACATCCCGTTCGAAGCGACCCGCGGCGGCGCCGAAACGCTGTACCCGGAGTACCGCTCGAAACTTGGTGCCTACAAGCCGAAGGATCGCTGCGAACGTTTCTGCAACTGCACGAACTTCGGCGACTACGCCTCTCCCACCCGATGATGAAAACTGTCGCATTCTCGATGGCGATCTGTGTGACGCTGGCCACGTTGGCCATCTCGGCGCAGCCGCCGGCGCAAACAGGGAACGGCGGCTCGAGCACCGTCCGTGTGCTGCCAGTGCAGCGCAACATCACCATGCTGGTGGGTCCGAATGGCAACAGCGCGGTGCAGGTGGGCACCGATGGCGTGCTGCTGGTGGATACGCAGGACGCGGCGGTCGCGCCGCAGCTGTTTGCCGCCATTCGCACGCTCTCCGATAAACCGATCCAGACAATCGTCTACACGAGCTTCCACGCCCAACACACTGCGGGCACCGAAGCGCTGATGAAACTGGGGGCCGCCGCAGGCGGCGCCCAGCCCGCACTCCGCGTCATTGGCCACGACAACGTTCTCACGCGCATGTCTGCCGGCGAGACTCCAGGGACCAGGAGCGGTGCATCCTTCCGCCTCAACGCCGCAATAACCGTCCCCGTCAACAGCTCCTACTTCACGCCGACGCGCGACTTCTTCTATAACGGCGAACCAATCGTTCTCTACTACGCACCGGCCGCCCACACCGACGGCGACACGATCGTGTTCTTCCGCGGCTCCGACGTCGTCAGCACCGGCGACATCTTTCTGCCCGATCTGTACCCGATCATCGACGTGCAGAACGGTGGGTCCGTCAATGGCACGATTGCCGCGCTCAACCGCGTGCTGGAGCTTACGGTACCCGCACGGTTCCAGGAAGGCGGCACGTATGTGATTCCCGGACGTGGTCGCCTTTGTGACGAAGCAGACGTCGTCGAGTATCGGGATATGGTGACGATCGTTCGCGACCGCGTGCAGGACATGGTCAGCCGCAAGATGACGCTGGCGCAGGTGAAGGCCGCGCGTCCGTCGCGCGATTACGATGCCGAATACGGCGCGGCATCAGGGGCATGGACCACCGACATGTTCGTTGAAGCGGTGTACCGCGGGGTTGGAGGGAAGTAAGTGGAAGTAAGTGGAAGAAGTGGAAGAAGTGGAAAAGTGGAAAAGTGGAAAAGTGCACAGGTAATCGTAGGGCGGGTTCAGCCGTAGACATGAGCCGCCGGAGACGGACCCGCCGACTGGCTGTTTGCCTTCTCGCTATGACGTCCATCGCCGGCAGCGCCCAGGGACCGCCCGGCGGCCGCGGCGCCGCGCCGCCGCGATCGCCGCGTGAAGCTGCGCCGGTCGATCTGACGGGTTACTGGGTGTCGGTGATCACCGAAGATTGGCGCTGGCGCATGGTGACGCCCGCAAAGGGCGATTTCGCCTCCGTTCCAATGAACGCCGCCGCGAAGAAGATCGCGGGCGCCTGGGATCCGGCGAAAGACGAGGCAGACGGCAATCAGTGCAAAGCGTACGGGGCGGCCGCCATTATGCGTACGCCGACGCGACTGCACATTACCTGGCAGGACGACAGCACACTGAAAGTCGAAACGGACAACGGTACACAGACACGGCTGCTGCGCTTCGCCAGCACCGCGCCGGCAGCGGCGGAACGCTCGTGGCAGGGAAACTCCGTGGCGCGTTGGGAACCGGCGCTGCGAGGTCCGGGCACACCTGAAACGTTTCCAGTTGGACTGCAGCCGCGCGAGGGAACGCGCGGCCGCGCGCTGGAAGTAGTGACGACACAGCTGCGCCCCGGCTATCTACGGAAGAACGGCATCCCCTACAGCGCGAACACGACGGTCAGGGAGTACTACGCTCTCTTCACCGAGAAAAACGCCGACACGTGGTTCGTCGTGACGACGATTGTCGAGGATTCCGACTACCTGACGGCACCGTACGTGACGACCTCGAACTTCAAGAAGCAGGCAGACGCAAGCGGCTGGGCGCCGACGCCCTGCGCCGTCCGGTAACTACGGTTCGTCGAGCGTAAACCCGATCCGGACAGTCACCTGCCAGTGATCGACTTTGCCGTCCTCGATGTGCCCGCGCGTGTCGGTCACCTCGAACCAGCGGAGATTGTGCAGGGTCGCCGACGCGCGAGAGATCGCATTGCGTACCGCCTCGTCAGTGCCGACCGGTGACGATCCGACGAGTTCGAGGATCTTGTAAACGTGATTGGACACCCGCAGCCTCCTTTCAGTCGTTGCTCAGAGTGCCGCCCGCCGCGTTCGCGCTGCGTTCCGGATATCCGGCACGGCCAGCACTCGGGTGGTACCGTGCGACGCCGGTTCCTCCACCGCGCGTCAGCGCGGCAACCATCGGGTCGATCGTAACCAGTCTTCGATCGAAGCGAGATCGACCCGTCCGCACGAGTCGCTGCCCGATGTAACCGGTGCCGCCAGTGACAAAACCGTCGCGCTGCACGGCGCAGGATGCTACCGCACCCGCATAACCCTGGCACCCGCTAACCGAGTTACACTGAGCCCGTGAGGCGCTGGTTAACTCGACGGCGGATCATCGCGGCCATCCTCGTCGTCGCCGGTCTCGCCCTGGCCGCCCGCGTCGACGCGCAGTTCTTCCGCACATTCCGCAGCACCCGCTTCGCGCGACCTGCCGATTACGACGGCACCTTTCAGTTCTGCCGCGTCGTGTTCGACGTTGACCCACGTGGCGACGGCGGCGACTGGTCCGTCGACTTTCCACGCGCCGATATCAACCTGTCGATCCGGCTGTCGGAGCTGACGAAGACGACCGTAGGACGAGCAGCCGCCGGCGACCCCGATCACCTCGTCATCCGTCTGACCGACGACATGCTCTTTCAGTGCCCGTTCATCATGATGACGGAGGTCGGCAGCGCCGGCCTCGACGACGACGAGGTGGACAACCTGCGGAAATACCTGCTCAAGGGCGGGTTCCTGTGGGCGGATGATTTCTGGGGCACCGACGCGTGGGACTGGTGGGAAGGACAGATCCGCAAGGTATTCCCCGCATCCGAATATCAGATCGTCGACGTGCCGACGGATCACCCGTTGTTCAGATCACAGTTCGAGATCAAGAACGGCGCGCCGCAGATTCCCGCGATCGGCCGCTGGGCACCGGGCATCACTTCGGAACGCGGGGCCGACAGCGCCGTCGTCCACGTCCGCGCCATCCTCGACAAGCATGACCGCATCATGGTCCTGATGACGCACAACACCGACTTCGGCGACTCGTTCGAACGCGAGGGAGACGACGTCGATTACTTCTACGCGATGTCCGTACCAGGTTATGCGTTCGGGATCAACGCGCTGCTCTATTCGCTGACCCACTGACCCACTGTTCCTGCTTCGGTCGCAGTAACCCCTTTCGCGCGCGGTAATCTCCGCGTCCGCTGTTCGCAGCATCGGCCGCGAAATTTGACCGGTATAGCTCTTGCTCAGTCGGCTGTGTCTGCGGGGAGCAAAGGAGCCTTCATGTCGCGCGTACTTGCCGCTGCGGCCGTCGCCGCAGGCTGCGTGCTGTCATCCTGCGGAGGGGGCGGGTCCACCCCAACCTCACCGTCCAACCCTGCGGGCAACGCCACGGTCATCACCATCACGCGACAGAACGGTGCGCAGTCGTTTTCTCCGAACCCCGTGTCCGCAGGCGGGAAGACAGTCGTCTTCAGAAACGCGGACACGATCGTTCACCGCGTGCAGCTGAATGACGGGTCGCTCGACACCGGCAACATCGCGCCAGGCGCGACCAGCAGCGTCGTGACGATGCCAATGGAAGGAACGAACTACCACTGCAGCCTGCATCCGGACATGATCGGTGCGGTCAGCGGCGCCTCGGGCGAACCGCCGGCGTGCACGGGGGTCTACTGCCAGAACGCGGACTGAGGCTAGTACCCCATCTTGACGAGCCCTTGCTGCATGCCGTTGACCGTGCCCTTATCGAGCCATTCGAGGGACGCACGGAACAGCAGGGTGTGGTTGCGTTCCCACATCGCGTTGTGGGAGGCGCATCCGAGGTCGATCATGACCTTCTGAGTGGCGGCAAGATCCGCGTAGAGTTCGCGGACGCGTTCGGGCGAGACCTGTCCGTCATGGACGCCGGCAACCATCAGCGTCGGCGTCTGCGTCTTGGCAACGGCCGCGGCGTTCCATCCCCATGTGGTCGTCTGCGGCGCTCGCCGTATGCCCGGCCCCCACGTCGCGCCCACGGGATCGGACTGCATCATCTCTGACCACACGACATCGGGAACTGCCGGATCGACCTGCGTCGCACACCCCGTCTGCCGGTTCCACAGCGCGTCGAAATCCGCCCGAGACTGCGTGTTGAACGCCGCGCCTTCGGCCGGAACCTTGGCCGGAGGTGTGGCGGAGCTGTTGCGTCCGTACGCGGGCGCCAACAGCACGAGCCGTCGGACTTTTTCAGGAAACTTCGCCGCGTATCCGCCGGATCGCGGGCCGCCAAGCGACCACGCAACGATGCTGACGCGATCCGTACGGCGGAGAGCACGGATGTAATCGACCGCGGCGCCCACATCGTCCCAATCCGACGCGATGGTCGTCATCGCCTGTGGATAGGACGGCGCACACGGCGCGTGCAGCAGCGTCGGAATCCATTCGACCTGGCGATCCTTGGCGACGTTGCACAGGTCGTTCATCGGCGCTGGCCTCGTCGAGCGGCCATATCCGGTCATATCCACCGAGAACACGTCGAATCCGCCGCGTGCGAGGTACGCCATCCAGCTGTAGTCCTGGTACGGGAGATCGAACGCCACTTCCGCGGGCGTGCCGGCCCCGTGAACGAACAGCACCACACGGTCGGGAGAAATGGCGTTGCGGAGCGCGCTGCCGGCGACGACCCGTTCGCGCACGTACAACTGAGCCATCTGGCCGGCGATGGCCGGGACCGTCGATTTGACGCGCAGGAAATGGTCGATCGTCAGGAGACGATCGCCGTCGTCGCCGTGCAGCAACGCGACGCCGCTGACGACAACGACAACAACCGCAAGGGGCAGTGAATTCCGCATTACCGCGAACCTGAACCTGAACTCGAACTGCGCACAGAGAACCTAGAAATGTGAACCGTTGGTGCCAGCATGCGCCGTTTTGATGTGCTCGCGCAGCAGGTCACGGCCGAAGTCGCCGTTGAAGTCGCGCCACACTGAATGGACGTGGTTGCCGTTGTTCTGGGTGTTGTCGAACTCGACGAGAAACGTCGGTCCCTGCACGCGGTAGTAGTGGCGTTGTCCGCGTTCGACTGCCCCTGCCCACGCGAACCCGATGTTCTCAATCCCTGCGGCCTTGATCTTCGCCATGCGCTGCGCCGCGACGTCAGGCGCCATCAGCCCGGCGTAGGCGTCGATCAGTTTCGTCAGCAACTCCCGCTGCGCCGGCGTCATCGCCGAGCCGCGCAGCCCGTCCGGGGAGAGCGGCTTGATGTCGAGCTGATTCGTCGTGACAATCTCGTTTGGCGCGGTGGTGTTGATGATGGCGGTCATCCGCTGCTTCTCATCGAGCGCCATGACCAGGGAACGTCCCGAATCTTCGAGCAGTCCCAGCACGCGTTTTCCTTTTTCGGCGCCGTCGCGCACTTCTGCCGGATTCGACCCGGCAAACGACGGCGTGCTCGCCGACACGGCGCCTTTGCTGACGAGGAAGTGCAGCGAGACGTGGTGGCCCTCCACACGCCATCCCCATATCCCGGTCGCCGATGGCTGGCCGAAGACCGTAAAGCGATAGGCGCTCGGGTCGCGCGCCATCGCCCCGCGGCCGTCGCCGCGTCCGCCTTCGACCACGCGCAGGATGTTCTCGAGCGCGATGATTGCCGTGTAGGTCTGGTAGCCACGCTCGCTGAGGCCGCTCTTCAGCAGTTCGTGAGCGAGCTTCTGCTGGGCATCACTCATCGACTTCAGCGGCAGACCGTTGCGCGGAAACGCCTCGTCCGGGATGAAGTTCCAGTGCAGATACTCGTCGGACTCGAGCGGATAGGTCGCCTGCTTGCGCTGGTCTGCATTCAACGCATCCAGAAAACGCGTCGCTGCCGTCGACATCGCCGTCGCCGCGGTCGGCGTGCGCTGCGCGGAGACGGCAATGGCGCCAAAGACGGCCAGCACCAGTGCAATCAACACCAGTCGGGGCGACACAAAACGCTTCATGGCTGTCCTCTCCGTAAAGTCGGTCGATACTAGCACTTCGCTTTGCCGCTCACGCCGCGATGCTAGCACGGCGGTGGCTGCACCCGGACCGCTTGCGGGGAGCCGGTAAGAACCTTGCACACGCGCGGAGACGAGGAGAGCAATATGGACCTCGGCACCTCCCTTCGGAACGCGCGCGAGCAGGCGGGCTTCTCGGTCGACGAGCTCGCGGCGCGCACCAGGATTCCCGCAAAGACACTCCGAGCGATCGAGGAAAACCACTTCGACCGGGTTCCCTCAGGCATCTTCGTCCGATCGTTCATCCGCACGTATGCGAACGAGGTTGGCGTCGACCCGGTTGGGGCGATCGCAGGGTTTCGCGCGATGACTGAGCCCGTTGTCGAGCCGCCGGACATGCCGAAGGAACCGGCAGAAAGGATTCCCACGCCGTCGACCGCATTCCAGCCCGAACTGGTTATGTCACGGCCGAGCTGGGGTTACGTGGGCGTCGTTGCAGTGTTGCTGGTTGCCCTCATTGTCATCAACCGCTACACAGGGTCGAGTAATCGCCCGGCCGGCGAGGACTCCCTCGCCGCCGCCTCGGCGGAGGCGCCTCTGCCGGTTGGCACATCCGGTGACGGAATTCACATCGAGATGCGCGCGCAGGGGCCGTGCTGGGTCAGAGCGGTCGTTGACGGACAGATCGCCTTCGCGCGCGTGCTGCAGGCAGGTGAAACTCAGACCGTCAGCGGCCAGCGCGACGTGGTGATGCGCATCGGTGATCCGGCGGCGCTCTCCTATTCGATCAACGGCCAACCCGGCGAGTCGCTGGGCGCCGCGCAAGTTCCGGTCACCGTCCGCTTCGGCAGCGACGGCCGGCCCTACCGCGCCTCGTAAGCGGCGCCCTCTCGCCGTATACTTCGCGAACCGACGGTCCGCGCGAATGTGATCTGGTTTTCGCGCGGCAGCCGCCCCGCACGATCGACTCACACGGCCAGAGGACCGCAATGTCGAACCAGAGAAATAGAGGTGTGTCACGCCGACAGGTGCTTGGCACCGGCGTCGCCGCTGCCGTCGGCGCAGCGCTCTTCGAGGATGCAGCCGAAGCGGCGCAGGGGCGGGGACAAGCCGTACCCGCGACAGCCGCCGCGCCCGAAGAACTGGTGTTCGTGAACGGCCGGATCCACACGATGGATCGCAACAACGCGGTCGCGAACACCGTGACCATCCGCAACGGGCGCTTCGCCGCAGTCGGTGGCGCCGCACCTCGTCCAGCCGCCGGTCGACGGGTTGTCGATCTGCGCGGGCGGACGGTCGTCCCCGGGATCATCGACAACCATAACCACATCGTGGCAATGGGCAATCGCCCCGGCTATCACACGCCGCTGGAGAACGCGACGTCGATTGCCGACGTGCAGGCGATCATTTCAGCGCGCGCGGCCGCGGCGCCGCGCGGCGTCTGGATTACGACCATCGGCGGCTTCCACCGCAACCATCTCGTCGCCGCGACTGAGTCCCCGCGCCTGCCGACGCTGGCCGAGTTGGACAAGGCGGCGCCGAACAACCCCGTCTTCATTTCAGAGGGCTTCAGCGGTCCGTCGGCCACGAACAGCCTCGGCAAGAAGTTCTTCGAAAGCCCGATCATGCCGGTGCCCGTGGGCGGCGACGGTTCCATTGCCGCGGGCGCTCAGGCAACGGGCCGTGCCCTGCTGGTGCTGCGGCAGACACTCCTCGACGCCACAGAGCGGCGCCGTGGCGCGCTCGATGCGATGAACTACGGCCTGAGCCTCGGCGTCACCACGCATCTCGACGAGGGCGTCTTCCAGGCGACCAACACGCCGAACGACGGCGCCGCGCACGAAGACAACTACACGATGCACCTTCCGTTCGTCGCGCTGCACCGCGACGGGCAACTTCCCGCGCGCCTGCGCATCAACTACCTCCATCAGGATGGACCCGAACTGACGACGCTGAAGGAGCGGCTGCGCAACACGCTCCCGTTTTTCGGCGATGACATGATCCGCACCGGCGGCATTGGTGAGTTTATCGGCGGCCCCAAATCGTCCACCGAGGCAGCGAAACTGATCGCGCGCGCCGGCTGGCGCGCCGAGGTGCACTCGCTGAGCCGCAACGACTTCCAGCAGGAAATACAGGACTACGAGACGGCGCACAAGGAATCGTCCATCGCCAGCTTGCGATGGGTGGTGGCGCACGTACCGTTCATCACCGAGGACTGGGTGAACCGCTTGAAGGCCATCGGCGGCGGGCTGTCGTTGACGAGCTGGCGGTATCTGGCAGGAACGCCGGAGCAGAACGGCCCGCCGTTCAAGATGATCCTCAACAACGGCATCCCCGCCGGCATGAGCTCCGACGGCATGCAGATCGCGCCGATGAATCCCTGGATTCACATGTATTACGCCGTCACCGGCAAAAATGCGCGTGGGCAGGTGATCAATGGCGACCAGGTCATCTCACGGCAGGAGGTCTTGAAGCTCTACACCGCGAGCAACGGCTGGTTCCTGCGCGAAGAGAATCAGCTCGGCTCGATCGAGGTCGGCAAGCTCGGCGATCTGGTCGTCCTGAACCAGGACTACTTCATGGTTCCCGACGAGGCGCTGAAGAAGACGAACGCGGTGATGACGGTCGTCGGTGGCAAAATCGTCCACGACACCGGCGCGGTGAAATGAACCGCCAACGCCTCATTTCCAACTTCCAAACCGCTACCTTTGGGAGTTGGAATTTGGAAGTTGGGAGTTGACCACCTTCCTCTTCCAGAGGTCCCACGCACGCGAGTACTCGTTCGGATCGGTCATCCGCAGCTTGGCCTCATCCGCCTCGACGTAGGTCAGTTTCCCACCGAGCTGGATCGCCTGGAGCTGCGCACGGGCGTTCAGATCGAGATACACGCTGCGGCCGACCACGTTCGGGATCGAGCTGGCGACGATCACTGCACCGTGACCCCGCATCAGCACGGCCGCCTTCGTCCCGAGCGTTTTCGCCAGCGCGCGTCCGAGCGGTGCGTCCTTGACCAGCAGATCGGTGACGCCACCGGCTCTGCGGAAGTCGAACACCGGAACACCCTCGGCGACGAACGCAGCCATGTGATACATGGCGCGCATCGGCACAGCCGACGCCGCGAACGGAATCAGCGACGGCGTGTGGCAATGAACGATCGCCTGCACGTCGGGTCGGACACGATAGATCTCGCTGTGAATGAATCGCTCGCGGTAGGAATCGCGGCCGCGCGCGTCGATCGGCTCGCCGCTGGCGTCGTATTCGAGAATGTCGTCGGCGGTGACCAGCTCCGGCGCAATCGAGCGGGCAAGCAGGAACCGCGACGGATCGCCCGGCTTCCTCACGCTGACATGGCCGAGCCCGTCGAGGATGCCTTCCATCGCCAGGATGCGATTCGCCGTCACCAGATCGGCGACGACAGCCGCCGGCGGTTCGGGTCGAGACTGCGCGAGCGACATGACGGCATGGCCGATGACGGCCGCCGCGCCGACGATCAGCGCACGTCGATCGATGCGCATTTCACGGGAGCGCGAACACCGACAAGGAGTTGTACGTCACGTTCGGCTTGAGGCCGGGAACTTCCGAGATCAGCGAGCCGGTCACGGCGCCGACGCCGGTCAGCACGGCGACGTATTGCTTGCCGTTGACCGAGTAGGTGATGGTGCTGTTCTGAATCGGGCCGTTCAGCCGCGTCTGCCACAGGACCTTGCCGCTGACGGCATCGAGCGCGCGGAAGTTGTGATCGAGGTCGCCCCAGAAGATGAGATCGCCGGCCGTCGCCAGCACGGCGCCGTTGCCCGGCGCGCGCTGCTGCAGGATGTAAGTGATCTCGCCCGTGGACATGTTGATCTTGGCAAGCCCCGCCCACTTGTCCAGATTGATCCCTTCACGCGGCACGCCGACGCGGCGCTCGCGCACGCTGCCGTCCGCGCTCGCCGAGGTCATGTCGAGGCAGTTGTCGACGTACGGCACATACAACGCGTTCTCGCCCGGATGATAGGCCGTCGGCCAGTAGCTGCGCGTGTTGTACGAGCAGATCACATGGTGTTCACCAGGGCCCTTGAACATGACGCTGTCGTTCGCAGAGACGCGCCCGGTCTTCACGTCGATGTCCTTGATCAGGAAGTTCGGCGCGTCAAAGGGAAACGGTGTCGCCCAGAGAAACTGCCCGTTCGATCGGTCGAGAGCGAATACTCCGCCGCCCTCGCCGACCATGACGCTGATGTCGCGCTGCTCGCCACGCTTGATTGCCGGATTGATCCACTTGACGAACTTCGGATCCGGATTGACCGCGGTGCGAATGAGCGTGCGCTCGTGGGTGTAATCCTGGTCCCAGTCGTCGCCAGGAAGATGCTGGAAGTACCAGGCAAGTTTGCCGGTCTCCGGATTGAGCGCGATGGTGGAATTGCTGTAGAGATCCGCCGGCGCGTGCGTCGGGACCGCGTCGCCGTTGCCGTCGTGCCTGGCGCGGCGCGTGTTCGGCATCGGGTTGGCCACGCCCCAGAAGACGAGCCGTCGCTGCGGGTCATATCCACCCGGCAGACCCCACGTCGCCGCCATGCGCCCTGCTTCCGGGGAACCCGCCCATGACGCGCCGCCCGGATCGCTGTCCTGCGCGGCGGTCTGGAATCGCCATAGCTCCTTGCCGCTCTTCGCGTCGTGCGCGGCGATGTAGCAGTTGGCACCGACCGGGCTGCACGCGCGTCCACTGAGCACCTTGCCCTCGACGACGATGACCCCGGACGTCATGCCGCCGTCCGTCTTCGTTTCCCAGCGCACCGCGCCGGTCTTCGCATCCAGCGCCTGGACGTAGCCGTCTGGCGCCGTCCAATACACCATGTCGTCGTACATCGCGATCGCCTTGATGCGCGCCTGGCCGGACGGTCGCTTGTGCTCCCAGATCTGCTCGCCGCTCACCGCATCGACCGCGCGAATCGCATTCGGCGGCACGACCACGTACATGACGCCGCGATAGACGAGCGGAATGCTTTCCTGCTGGCCGCGCGGGAACTCGAGCGTGAAGACTTCCTTCAGCTGTCCGACGTTCTGGCGGTTGATCTGCTTGAGCGGACTGAACCGCTGCGCGTCGTAGGTGCGGCTGTACATCAGCCACTCTTCCGCCGGCGGGTTGAGCAGCATCTTGTCCGTGATCGACGCGAACGGAGGCCGCTCGGCGCGCACCGCCGCGAGGCCAGCGATTGCGATGACGACGATGAGCAGCAGACTGCGCTTCACGTTCCCTCCAATGCGGACAAGGACGCCAATCAGTTCGTTCCCGACGCCTGCACGCCGGTGCCGCCGATGATCGACTGCATGACCGCCGTCTCGAAATCATCGCGGACCTGGCCGCGCGACGGCAGCAGAGCTGACTGCGTCATGAAGATGGCGACGATCCGTTCTTTCGGGTCGATGAAGAAATGCGTATTGAACGCTCCGCTCCAGCCGAAGGTTCCCTTCGACACGAACGTGTTGCGGGCCGCCGGATCGGTGACGACGCGCATGCTCAATCCGTACCCTTCACCCGCCTGTCGCCCGGGAAGTGTGTCGGGCGCAAAGGCTGTAGACATCATTTCCACCGTCCGCGCGCTCAACAGACGCGTGCCCTCGTGCTGGCCGCCGTTCATCAGCATCACCGCAAACTGCAGATAGTCCTCGGCCGTGCTGAACAGGCCGCCGCCGCCGGAGAAATACGCGCCGTTGACGTGCGCCGGCTCGGGCTGCTTCCTCAGCTGACCATCCACGCTCTGGTAGAGCGTCGCAATCCGCGCGTTGCCTTCCGCCGGATAGAAGAACGTGTCCTTCATGCCCAGCGGATCGAAGATTCGCTGCTTTGCAAAGCGATCGAACGGCATCCCCGACGCGACTTCGACAATCCGTGCCAGCACGTCGAATCCATACTGGGCGCTGTATGCCCACCGCGTACCCGGCTGGAAGTCGAGCGGCACCTGCGCCAGGCGCGGCAGCACCTGCGCCAACGACTCCCCTTTGCCGATCGCCACGTCGGCTGCCTGCGCGCTGCTGGCGCCACCGCTCATCAACCCGGACGTGTGTGTCAACAGGTCGCGAACGGTAATCTGCCGCGCGGCGGCGACCGTCCGCCCCGGCAGCGGTGCTGACACCGCGCCGGACGGCGCCGCAGCAATCACTCCATCCGTGTTCGGGACGGTGACCTTCAGGTTCTGCAGCTCGGGAATGAACTTCGACGCGGGGTCAGTCAGCCGCAGCTTGCCGTCCTCGACCAGCATCATCGTTGCGACGCCGACGACCGGCTTGGTCATCGACATGATCCGGAAGATCGCGTCGCGCGGCATCGGTTTCCTGGATTCGAGGTCCATCACGCCCTGCGCCTCGAAGTGCGCAATGCGTCCGTTGCGCGCAATCAGGGTGACGGCACCACTGAACGTTTGTGCATCGATCAGCCGCTGCATCAGCTCGCTCACACGCTTCAACCGATCCGCCGACAGACCGACGTCCTCGGGTCGTGCCGTGGGCGTAGCGGCATCGACATGAATGACCAACGCCGCCAGGATGATCAGCCAGCCAAAGCGCTTCACATTGCCTCCATTGAACGATTCGAACGATTCGAACGATTCGAACGATTCGAACGATTCGAACGGATAATACGTCAACGCGTCGCGTTCAGCTCGATGACGTTGCCATCGGGATCGGTCACGTAGACCTGCTGCCAGGGCGTGACGTTATCGGGACGTTCGACGCATTCCACCCCGGCGGCCCGCAGGTGGGCGACGGCTTCGTCGAAGTCGGTTACCCCCAGCGCGAAATGGCCGTCCCGCAAATCGATCGCTCTGGTGCCGCGCAGCGTGCGCGGATGTTCGTGGACGATGAGGTGAAGCTGACGGCCGTCGCCGAGCTCGTACCAGGCGCCGGCAAACGGAAATGCCGGCCGGTCGATTTCCCGCAGACCGAGCACTTCGCCATAGAAGCGCTTCGCTACCGCGATGTCGGTCACACACACCGCCGTGTGGTGCAGGCCGGTCACACCCGGTGTCCCCTTCCCGGTCACCCTTCCACTTCTTCCTTCCTTTTGACTCTTCTCCTACATCCTCCCATGATGCGCGGCTCGAACCTACGCACTGTAAGGTACCGCAGCTGCATATCCGGTGCAGGCGCATCTGCAGTCGGCCGCAGATCAGGCCACAACGGAAGTGACGGCGAGGAGATTGAGCGGGAAAAAAGACAAGAGATGGTGGGAAAGTGAGCTGTCCAACTCCCAACTCCCAAACCGTTCCTGGGAGTTGGGAGTTGGACGTCGAGATTAGGGCACGGTCGACGTCGAGCGGCTCACCGATTCGGCCTGACCGACCATCAGCTCGCCGGCGTAATTCGCCTGCTGACAGACGTACTCGAACAGCTCTGTTCCTTCTTCCCAGCGCAGGTTGAAGCCACCGGTGAACGGCGCCGTATACGCGCCCGGATCGTCGATCGTCACCTCGTACTTCATCGTCGCCGCGTCGAGACGCGTGAACTTCTCGGTCGTATGCAGCTTATTGGTGTGAGGCGTGCCGCGGCGATCGAGCCAGAAGCTCTCCACGAAACCGACGGTATCGACGACGAGCGTGTCGCCTTCCCAGTGGCCGACGTTATGACCGTAATAGCTGGGGACCAGATCCTTCGGATGTTCGCGGCCGTCCATGTAGATCGTGCGGAAGGTATGCGGCCCGCCGACGTCGAAAATATAAACGCGCTTCTGCTCCTCGAGCTCGACGAACTCCACACCGTACGGTGTAAGAAACTGCCGCGCGACGCCCGAAGCCTTGCAGCGCGTATGCGGTTCGAGCTCGTTCTTGAGTCGGTCCTCGAACAACGCCTTCGACCACGGCATGAACGGAACGACCTTGGCGTCAACGAGCGGGGGCAGCCCGGGAGGGAGCCACAGGCCCTTTTGCTTCGGAGTCGCCGCTCCAAGATAGACGCGACCATCGGATCGTCTCGGCGCAGGTGCCGCAGGAGCTGCGCCGCGACCGCCTCGACCACCACCGCCACGACCGGCGCCACCGCCCTGACGGCCGCCGCCACCACCCTGCGGAGCGGCTGCGCCCGGCTGTCCCTGCCCACCCCCCTGCTGTCCGAGCAGAGATTCGGCAAGGACCGGCGATAGAACCAGTGCGCCTGCAATGAGCAGCGCGAAACCATTGCGCATCGAACTGTTGCTCCTGACTAAATGGGACGCTCAAAAGGGCGCCCTCAATCTGACGAAAGAAAGCGGGCACCCTCAACGGCAGCCGGCGCCTGACAACGCCCTTGAAAGCGCGCCCTACTGATTGAAACCGCGGTGCGGAAAAAGGGCGGGACAAGCCCGCCCTTCGATTTGCGGAGCGCGAAGCCTAGTTGACGTTACCGCCCTGACTCGAGGCCGCGTCGAGCGTCTCGCCGGGCCGACCGCCAGTGGAGGTCATCGTCACGGAGCGAGCGTTCATCCGCTTGCTGCCGTTCTTCGCCATCGAGCCTTCGACGGTAACCTGCTCGCCGATCTTCAACGTTTCACGACGCCAGCCACGACGCTGCAGGCCGTGCGGAGGACCCATCTCGGCGCCCCAGTTCTCGACTTTGCCGGTCTTCTCGTCCTTCACGTTGATGTAGAACCACACGTGAGGATTGGTCCACTCGACCTTCGTCACGGTGCCGGTCAGTTTGATCGGCTTGGCCGCGTCGAACTCCGCCGCGAAAGAATGGTGAGCCGCTGCCTTGCCTCCCGCAAGGAGAAGAACACCAGCGATCAGGCCACCAAGTAAATACGCTCTCATCTCGCTCCTCCGTTGATGGTCCCAGGCTCTTACGGCCTATTATCCTGACAAAAATGCACCGGCAGGTCCGCGCCGCCCACCCAGCGAAGCGTCCAGCCTGTTGACCATGGCCGCGTGTAGGCGCCGGGGTCGTCTACCGTCACGTCGTACTGCAAGGTATCGAAATCCGTCCGCGTAAACCGCTCGAGCAACTTCAGTTGATCGGTATGGGGCAACCCGCCATTCGTGAACCAGAAATCCTCGTTGAACCCCCGCGTATCGACTTCGAGCGTCTGACCGTTCCACTTCCCGACCGCCCGCCCGTAGTACAGCGGGTTGTCGTCGTCGCCGCCGACCTGCCCGACGTGAGTGCGGCCATCAAGGTAAATGATACGGTAATTTCGGTTTCCGCCCCCAATTAGCACGAAAATGCGCTGGCGCTCGCTATCCTCGACAAACTGAACGCCATAGCGCTGCTGGAACTGGCGCGGCCCGCCGGGCGGTTTGCAGTTGATAAAGGTCGGGTCGTCCTGCAGGTACCGGGACTGACGCAGCTTGTACAGCGACAGCGCCCAGGGCTGCAACGGCGCGACTTTCGCGGCATCTGCGGTCGGATTCCGAAGCAGCCCGTCCGGCCGGATGTCCACCTTGGCGGTGTTTTCAACCAGGACCGTAGCACTCGGGTACGCCCAGTAGCCGTCGACTCCACCGGGTACCATTCCGAGACGCGGCACGCCATTGGGACCGACCGGCGCCGGCCGCTTGGCCAGAGGCGCTGCCGGCGTCGAGGGCTTGAAATTCAGCACCTGCCGTCCGGTCGGGGTCAGGGTCATCTTGTTCGACCAGACCTGACGCGAGCCGTTGCGTGCCGGGTAACCTTCCACCGTGATCGCGTCGCCCGGCTGCACGGAATCAGGCTGCCAGCCGCTGTCTGCGAGATCGATCGGGCTCTCGAGCTCGATCGCCCAGTTGACCAGTTCCCCTTTCGCGCCCTTGACGTTCAGGAACACGTGGACGTGCGGGTTGCGCCAGTCGACGAGCGTGACGATGCCGTTGAGGGTCTGGGTCTTGGATTCGTCGAACTTCGCGGCAATCGAGTGATGCGCCAGGCCGGTCACGCCGGCAAGACACACCAGGGCGAGGGCCGCAACAAGACTGCGCGTGATGAGCTTCATTCCACGTCCTCTACGCAACCGATGCTACTGGCGCTGGATGCGGAACGCGCCGCTGCCACGCTGACTTTTCCAGGTGCCGCTGATGAAGCGGTTGGGCATGGGGAGGTTTTCAATCTTGCCGTCGATCACGTAGGTGACCGCGCCCTGTTTGTCTTTGGCGTCCGCTTCGAAATGCACGGTCCACTTGTCCGGATCGAGCGTCGCCGTCTTGATCGCGATGTTGTCCGTGCCGGGATTGATCATGCCGGTGATCGCTTTCCCGTCCCAGTTCAGCACGAACAGTACGTCTTCGCCGTGCGTCTTGTTGCCGCTCCAGGTGCCGATCCAGGACCCTTTCAGCGGATGGCCTTCCTGCGCAACGGCCGGCTTGCCCGCCAGGGCGACCAGCGACAGGGCCAGTACAAAGATCAGCGATCGCATGTGTCTATATCTCTCCCCTTGATGTGGACGATAGCGGCAAGATCCTACACACAAAAGGTGGGTGGGGGAAGAGGTGAGACCGGGGTGGGGGTTAGAGCTAAGTAAAGAAAACGTAAAGATTTCAGCGGTTCCTCTCCGCCGGACCGAGCGGCATCAGGCGGCGTTTCGCCACGCACAGTCCGAGCAGCTGCCGGAACCGCCGGTCGCGCGTCTCTTCGCGCTTTGCGCTCATGACCCACCAGATGACCATGCGTCGGTAGCCGGGTGGCTGTGACTGGAAGAACTGCCACGCGCGGCGGGACGCCTTGAAAAGGCGTTCCCGCTCATCGTCGAGCCGCGGCGATCGGCGCGCGGACGTGTGCGCAGTGGTCCTGGCGGAATCCCGCGCCGCGAAGGCCTTGCGGCCCGCCGGCCGCATGCGTCCGGCCTTCATCAGCTCGGACGCGCGCGCGGTATTGATGGCGCTCCAGAAGCTCCCCTTCCGTCGCGGCGTGAACCGGACCATGTAGCTGTCGGCGTCAATGGACTTCCCGAGACCGTCGATCCAGCCGAAGCAGAGCGCCTCGTCTACCGATTCCGCTCTCGTGATGCTGGCAAGACCGGTCTTCTTCTTCCGGAATCCGACCCACAACTCGTCCGCCGTCTGGTGGTGCTTCCGCAACCAGGCGCGAAATTTTGCGGCGGTTTCAAAAAAAGTGGGTGGCATCCCGGTGCTGCAGTCACACAGAGTGCCACAGCAACGGGCGAACGGGGTGGGCCGTCGCTGTCCGTACGGTCAGTCTTCCAGCGACGGCTTCCCTTTGTATTCAACAACCATCGTGCCGGACGATTCGTTGCCGTCAGTGTCGCGCACTTTGATCGTGACGTGGTTCAATCCGCGCTGAAGAGGAACGCCCGCAATCCAGGTGTCTGTGCCGGTGGCCTTGCCAGTGAGACCGCTATCGGTCGTCCAATCAACGCGGTCGATCACACGATTGTCGACGGCGGTGCCTGCGAGGGTCAGGAAAGGCTTGGTCGTCGTGATCGTCTTTTCGGATCTCGCCGCGATCTTGGCCCGCACCGACGATGCAAGAGAACGGTGATCGCCCGCGCCGGCTGCCTGCGCAGTCGCCGCGGGTGCCGCCGGATTCGTGGCCGCCACTGCGCTCACAGCTTTCGTGGCCGCAGCAGACGCGACGGCAGCTTTCAGACGCTGAAAGCCTCCGCCGGCGGCCTTTCTTGTGGCGGCTGCCTGCGGTTGGCTTGCCGCTGCCCACGGCCTTGTTCGAGTCGTCGTCGTCGTCGATGCAGTCGTTCGAGGAGCCGTCGAAGATGCGTTCTGCGTCGCGCGCTGCCAGATGGTCTGGCTGACACTGGGCTTCTGCGTGCCGTCACGCCAGCGTGCGATCGCCCCGGTCGGCGGCGACGAGACCGGCGGCGTCGTGCCCGCCGTCGGCACGTTCGGGGCGCTACTGACCGGAGTATTCACACCGGGAGGGGTGTTCGGATTCTGATTGACGACGAGCACCGGCTGGTTGCCCGTGCCCGGGACGGAAATGGAAATCGCCGGCGGCGTGACGTCGTTCGGCGGCGGCGCAATCGTCCAGGTGAACGTCTCGGTATCCGCAAGTGCACCGTCGGAGGCGCTGACGGTGACCACAGAGGTCCCCGCAGCGGTCGGCGTGCCCGCAATCGCGCCTGTGCCATTCGCGAACAGTCCCTGTGGCAGCCCCGATACCTGATACGACAACGCGCTGTGCTCGGGGTCAATCGCGATCAATTGCAGCGATAGGTAGCTGCCGAGCGTGCCCTGCTGTGATCCAGGGTTCGTCAGCACGGGGGGATGATTTGGAATCCAGGAGACTTCGGCTGAGCGCGAGCCGACGGCCGGGCCAGCATACGCCGCCACAGCGAAGTAATAGCTCTGGCCTGGCTGCACGGTCACGGCAAAGGAAGTGACATTGCCCACGTCGCGTGATTCCGAATAGAAACCCGATTGACCGCCAAAATACACAACGTAACCAGTCACCCTCGGGTCCGGACTCGGATCCCACGCGACGGTCACGTTCGCCGCCGCGGCCGGCGTTGCGATGGCCATCGCCAGCCACACAGTGAAACCGCATGCGGCTACACGCGCGTCATGCATTAAGCGCATCTCGTGGTTGCTCCCATTGCAGTGAAGTTGTCGTTTGGCGAGCGGCAGTGCAACGCGATCGCCAAGCGAGACCGTCTTGCAATTCGTTGCAACATCGCCACTTGCGCACGGCGACGCACGGAATGATCGACCGCGGCAGTTACGAGTTCGTCACGTGCATGACGAACTTGTCGGTGAGCGCGTCTTCGTTCCTGGCACGGGTGTTCGGTAACCCGCAAATCTGGTGCGCGGCGATCAAAGTCGACGCTGTCGTGGTTTCACGTCGCTGCACACGGACCCGGAGGCAGCGGAGTCGACGGAGGAACCTGTCGTGTGGCCACGCCTCCGTTCGTCTGTGCAACTCCGTTGCTTGTGTTGGAAACCGCGCACTCCGAAAACTCCGTTGCTCCCGCTCATGGCAGCCGCAGCAGCTGCCGCGCGTTCCCTTCGTAGATCTGCCGCCGCTCGGCATCCGAGATCGGCAATCCATCGATGTCCTGGATCGTCTCGCGGATGTTGAACGTGCCCTTTTCCGGATCGAATGGAAAGTCACTGGCGAACACGACGCGATCGACGCCGAAGAACTTCAACCCGCATTCCATCGCGTCGCGCGCGCCGAACAGCGCGGTGTCGGCCAGGAACATCTTGAAGTAGTCGTACGGCCGTTTTTCCAGCCGCCTCAGATACACCGTCAGATCCTCGTCGTCGGTGCGCGCGCCAAGCTGATCGAGACCCGGACCAATGCGCCCGGCGAAGTAGGGAATCATGCCTCCCATGTGATGGGTGATGATCTGCAGACCGGGCCACCGGTCGAAGTAGCCGGCAAACACCAGCCGTGCCATGGCGACGCTGGTCTCGTACGGCCAGCCGAAGGTCCACCACAACTCGTACTTCGACTTCTCCTCCGTCGAGTAATCCGCAAACGAACCCGTCCGCGTCGGATGCATCCAGATCGGACGATCGATCTCGGCCATCCGCTGAAACACCGGCGTGAAGTCAGGAGCATCCAGCGGGCGCCCGTTCACGTTTGTGAAGATCTGGATGCCCACGGCACCAAGCTCCCCGACGGCGCGGTCGATCTCGCGCAGTGTGGCGTCGACGTTGTTCATCGGGACCGACGCGATAAAGCCGGGAAACCGGTCGCGGTGCCGCGAGACGGTTTCGGCCATGGTGTCGTTGGCGAGCTGCGCAAGGTCCGGCGCATGCGCCGGCGGCGCCAGCGCTTCGATCGGTGGCGCGGCGAGGCTCGGCACCTGCAGGTAATCCCCGAACAGGTCCATCATCCGGAACCGTTCGTCCAGATCGACCATCGCTGGAATCCCGCGCACACGCTTCTGCATATAGGCGCCGCGTGTGGAGACCGTGATCATGCGATCGAAATAGGCTGGCGGCAGGATGTGGCAAAAGAGGTCTATCTTCATCGGTGCGGATCTTACGGCTAACTTCCAACTTCCGACTGCCAACTTCCACACGGCTGACTGCGAACCACCCACGACCAACTGAATTACAATCCACGCCTTGCCCTGAGCGAGCCCACCGGCGAGTCGAAGGGCCACCACAGGAGGCACCCGGTGATCATCGATTCGCACGGCCACGTCACGGCGCCCGACAGCCTCTACGTCTACAAGGCGCAAATCCTCGCCCACCGTGGCGCGCACGGACGCGGCGGCAATCTCGCCAACGACGACGACGTGCGCGAGGCGCTGAACAAGCCGGTCTTCGGCGGCAGCTCCCACCTCGGCCAGCTGCAGGAAGTCGGCACCGACATGCAGCTGATCTCGCCGCGACCGTACCAGATGATGACCAGCGAGTCACCGAAGCTCGTCCAGTGGTTCGTCGAGGAAACGAACAACATCATCGCCAAGCAGGTGCAGCTGTATCCGTCCACTTTCCGTGCCGTTGCCGGATTGCCGATGACGCCGGGCGTCAGCCCCAAGGCCATCGTCCCGTATCTGGAAAAGCTGGTGAAAGAACAGGGGTTCGTCGGCTGCCTCCTCAATCCCGATCCCGGCGAATGCAGCGGCCAGGAGACGCCGCCACTGGGCGATCGCTTCTGGTATCCGCTGTACGAAAAGCTGTGCGAGCTCGACATCCCCGGCCACATTCACTCGACGGGCTGCCGCTCCGAACGCCTCCCCTACTCGCTGCATTTCATCAATGAGGAAAGCATCGGCGTGGTGTCGCTGCTGACGTCGAACGTGTTCAAAGACTTCCCGACGCTGAAGATCCTCGTCTCGCATGGCGGCGGCGCGATTCCGTATCAATACGCGCGCTTCGAGGCGAGCTCGCTGCGCCGCCCCGGTGCAACGCGTTTTTCCGAGGCGATGCGCAACCTGTATTACGACACCGTGCTGTACTCGAAGGACGCGCTCGAACTGCTCTTCAAGACCGTCGGCGTCGATCGCTGCCTGTTCGGGACGGAGCGGCCGGGCGTCGGCACGGTCAAGGATCCGCGCACGGGCCGGTGGCTCGACGAGACCCGCTTCACGATCGAGTCGATCGAGTGGCTCAGCGATGCGGACAAAAAGATGATTTTCGAGGACAACGCGAAAAAACTGTTCAACCTGAAGGTGCCGGAAGCGGCCACGGTCTGAGCGCGGAGGTAAAGCGATGAGGTTCTTCGTTCGCGCGTTGCTGTCGGCGGTGGCGGCGTGGGCCGCGCTGACCGTGGTCGCGGTGCACGGCCAGGCGCTGCAGAAGGTGACGATCAACTACCCGACGCGCAGCGGGGCCACCTGGCCGCTCTACATCGCGCGCGAAGCCGGCTACTACCAGAAGCAGGGCCTCGAGGTCGATTTGCAGTTCGGCGTGCACCCGACCGGCATCGCCATGCTGACCAGCAACCAGGCCGTCATGGTGAATCATTCGCTCGAACAGGCGATGGTCGCCAGCGTACGCGACGCATCGTTTGCGCTGATGGGCAGTTCGTCCAACAAAGGGCTGTTCGCGCTGATCGCCCAGAAGGAGTTCAGCAGTCCGAAGCAGCTGAAAGGCAAGCGCATCGCCGTCGGTGCGATCGGCGACGCGCCCTACAACTACACCGTCGCGCTGCTCAAGAACTTCGGCATCGGCAACCGTGATGTCACCTGGATACCCGTCGGCACCGACGTCACCGGCCGCGCGTCAGCGCTGCAGACCAACCGCGCCGACGCGACGCTCCTGACGGCGCCGAATTATTTCCGCCTCGAGGAGGTCGGGTACAAGAACCTGGCGAACCTCGCTGACTACCCGGTGTTCGCGGCGACGACCTACATGTTCAGCAAGAGCGCGATCATGGCGAACCCGCGCCTGCCCGAGCAGATCATCAAGGCTCACGCCGAGGCGATCAAACGCTTCTACGACGACAAAGCCTTCGCCGTGAAGGCCTATATCGCCTACGACAAGCAGCCGGAGGCGGACGTCGCCCGCATCTACGACCTCTACGCCAAGGGCAACATCTTCGACCGTGTTCCCTACGTGATGCAGCCCGCCGTCAAGGCGATCATCGAGCAACAGGTCGATCCGCGGCTGGCCAGTGACCTCAAGGCGTTCGACTTCAAGCGCGTCATCGACAACGGCGTCGTCAGCCGGCTCGTCAAGGACGGCTACTTCGAACAGCTGTTTGGTGCCGGCATCAAGGCAGAGGAGGAGCGGAAGGCCAAGGTCGCGTTTCGATAGGTGAACAAACTCCATATCGCTAACCTGACCAAGCGCTATTACGTCGAGCGCGACGGACGGCAGGTTCTCGCGTTGTCCGACGTCTCGCTGTCAGTGGCCGACGCTGAATTCGTCGCCATCGTCGGACCGAGCGGCTGCGGCAAGACCACGCTGCTCAACATCGTCGCCGGCCTGTTGACCTACGACGCCGGCTCCGTGGCGATCGATGGTCAGGAGATCCGAGGTCCGGGCGTCAATCGCGCCGTCGTCTTCCAGCACTCGAGCCTGCTGCCCTGGCGCACCATCGCCGGCAATGTCCGCTACGGCATGGAGCTGCAGAGGCGATTCGACGCAGCGGCCATGCACGAGCGCACGGAGACGTTCATCAAGCTGGTCGGGCTGAGCGGCTTCGAGCGGCACTACCCGTCCGAGCTGTCGGGCGGCATGCAGCAGCGTGTCAACCTGGCGCGTGCGCTCGCATCCGATCCCGCCGTGCTGCTGATGGACGAGCCATTCGCCGCGCTCGATGCGCAGACGCGCGAGCATATGCAGCTCGAGCTGCTCAAGATCTGGAGTCACGCCCGGAAGACCGTGATCTTCATCACCCATCAGATCAACGAGGCGATCTATCTGGCGGATCGGGTCGTGGTCATGAGTCCGCGGCCGGGACGCGTCAAGGGCGCCTTCGTCGTGCCGTTCGAGCGGCCGCGCACGCTCGCCATCAAGCGCGAGACGCGATTCCTCGCGATCGAAGACGCCATCTGGCAGATGGTCGAGGATCAGCCTCAGCGCCTCGGCATCGGGGGCGAATGAAATGACCGTCGTGGACGATCCCGATCTGCTCCCGCCGCCGCGTCGCACGTTCTATCAGCGACACGAAGCGGTGATCCTGGGCGGGAGCGCCGTCGTCATCGCGCTCGGCGTCTGGGAAGTGCTGTGGGAGGCGGGCAAAATCTCGCCGCTGTTCTTTACGGGTCCATCACAGGTCGTACGGCGCTTCATCGCCGAATGGACGGAAGGCCGGCTGAAGCAGGACATGCTTTACAGCGGAAGGAACTTCGTCATCGGCGTCGGGCTGGCGATCGCCGCCGGCGTCGTGCTCGGCGTTGTCATTGGCTGGTATCGGCGGCTGGCGATGATCGTCGAACCGTTCCTGACCTCGCTCTATTCGACCCCGCGTGTCGCCCTCGTGCCACTGGTGCTCATCTGGTTCGGCATCGGTATGTGGTCGAAGGTATTCATCGTGTTCATCAACGCCTTTTTCCCGGTGCTGATCAACACGATCGGCGGCGTCAAAGCGATCGATCGCGACCTGCTGCGCGCGGCGCGGGCGTTCTGCGCATCGGACCGGCAGATCTTCACGACGGTGGTCGTCCCCGGTTCGGTGCCGTTCATCCTGACCGGCGTCCGCCAGGCCGTGGCCCTCGGCCTGATCGGCGTCGTCGTGGGTGAGATGTTCGGCGGCAGCGAAGGAATCGGATATATGGTGAACTACGGCGGCCAGACGTTTCAGACCGACACCGTGTTCCTGGGTGTCACGATCATCGCCTGCGCGGGGATCGTCCTGACCTGGCTGGCAGAGCGATTGGAACGGCACTTCTCACGCTGGCGACCGGAAAGATGACTGGCGTGGAAATGCAAAATTCAAAATGCAAAATGCAACATGCAAAATGCAAAAGAGGAACTGTTGATCCGTATTGCATTTTGCATGTTGCATTTTGCATGTTGAATTACTGAGATCGATCTATGGCTGACATCGTCCTCGGTATCGGCTCGTCACACGGGCCGCTTCTCTCAACACCGCCCGAACAGTGGGATCTGCGCGCCAAGGCGGATCGCGCGAACAGGAACCACGCGTTCCGTGGCAAGACCTACGACTTCGACTCGCTGCTGCAGGCGCGCGCCCCTGGGTTCGCGCATGAGACGACCGTCGAGAAGCGGCGTGAGCGGTTCATGCAGTGCCGCCGCGCGCTCGAGGCGCTCGGCCGCAAGTTCAATGAGGTCGCGCCGGATGCAGTCGTCATCCTCGGCAACGACCAGCGCGAGTTTTTCAATCCGGGCCTGACGCCGGCGATTACGGTCTATCGTGGCAGCCAGATCAGCAACGTGCAGCACTTGCACGAGGATCAGCCCGGGCTGAACATCGCCGAGCCGGCGAACTCCCCGGAGGAAGGCGCCGTCTATCCGGGGGCCACGGACCTGGCCGACCACATCCTGCGTTCGCTCGGCGACGAGAACTTCGATCTCGCGCAGTCGGACCAGACGCCAAGCGGTGCGCCGCGCGGCGGAATCCCGCACGCGTACGGGTTCTTCTACCATACGATTCTTCAGGATCGGACGCCGCCGAGCGTGCCGATCATCCTGAACGTGCACTTCCCGCACAACACGCCGACGCTGCGGCGCTGCCTTGAACTGGGCCGCGCGCTGTACCGCGCCATCACGTCGTACAGCGGATTCAAACGCGTGGCGCTGATGGCCTCCGGCGGTCTGACCCACTTCGTGATCGACGAAGAGTTCGATCAACAGGTCATTGCCGGGATGCAGACGGGCGACGAGGGCGCGCTCGCCAGCCTCCCGGAAAGCTATTTCAAGGTCGGCACCGCGGAGATCAAGAACTGGTATCCGGTGATCGCTGCGATGAACGCGGGCGGCCTCAAGTACCACCAGGTCGACTACGTGCCGTGTTATCGATCCGAGGCCGGAACTGGCAATGCGATGTGCTTCGCATACTGGGAGTGACACGCGAAAAGTGGAAGAAGTGGAAAAGTGGAAAAGTGGAAAAGTGGAAGAAGTAAGTAAGTTGAAAAGTACAAAGTGCAGATGAGCGATGTCGTCAGTCGGCTTTCCGTGCTCGATGCGTGCGCCGTTTCGGATGCGCTCGATCGGCTTGGCCTGCCCGGCGCCGTCAGCGGCTTTGTCCGTTGGACGACGACGCGGCGGATTTGCGGCCGCGTGCTGACGGTGAAAATGGGCAAAGACGAAGGCCGAGCGCCGGCGGCCCGCCATCTTGGTACGACCGCAATCGAGGCGGCGCAGCCCGGCGATGTGATCGTCATGGAGCAGCGGACCGGTATCGACGCGGCCTGCTGGGGCGGCAACCTGTCGCTCGGCGCGAAGCTGCGTCAGATCGCGGGCGTGATCGTCGACGGCCCGGCGCGCGACATCGACGAGGCGCGCGAGTATGACTTTCCCGTCTTCGCCCGGTCCACCACCACCAGAACGGCGCGCGGACGCATCGTCGAAGCCGCGACGAATGTCGCCATTACGGTTGGCGACGTGACCGTCAGCCCGGGCGACTTCGTCGTCGCCGATGCCAGCGGCGTCGTCTTCGTCGCGCAGAGCGATATTGCACGTGTGCTCGACGCCGCCGACGCCGTCGTCGCCCGCGAGCAGGCGATGGTGGCCGCGCTCCGCGCAGGAACGCCCATCAGCCAGGTGATGGGCACCAGTTACGAGACGATGCTCAAGAAATGAGCGACGGCAATCGCGAACGCGCGTCACGGCTGGATACCACGTCGATCAGCGACGCGCTCGATCGTCTCGGCGTCGCCGGACAATGCCTCAACATCAAGCCGCTCGATCCCGCCTTCCGCCTGACCGGGCGTGCGTTCACCGTGTTGTACGGTCCGGCGAGTAGACCGGCGGGCACCGTTGGCGACTACATCGACGACGTCGAGCCGGGCGCCGTCGTCGTGCTCGACAACGGCGGTCGCGAGAACGCGACCGTCTGGGGCGACATCCTGACGTGGGTCGCCCATCGGCGTGGCATCGCCGGGACTGTGATTGACGGTGCCTGCCGCGACACCCATCTGTGCCGCGACCTCAAGTACCCGATTTACAGCCGCAGTTACTCGATGCGCACCGGCAAGGATCGCGTCCAGGTCGAAGGAATGAACGTGACGGTGAACATCGGCGATGCGCGCGTGGCGCCTGGAGACTTACTGCGCGGCGATGCGGACGGCGTGCTGGTCATTCCCCGTGAGCACGAGGAGGCGGTGCTCGCCGCCGCCGAGGAGATCGACTCCATCGAGCAGCAAATCCGCGCGCTCGTTAATGAAGGCAAGACGCTGGCCGCGGCGCGGCGTCAGCTCGGGTATCACCAGCTGCAGACTCGGCGAGGCTGACGCGCGCTCGCGCGCGGGATCGGCGGGCTCGAACGCGGCAACGCCCAGCGTGCCCACCTATCCCGCAGAGGCCCCTGCTCCGGCGGCCGCCGCCGCCTCACGACGTTTACGCTCGGCGGCCAGCGCCGCAGACGCTGCGCCGGCAATACAGACGATCCCGAAACCGAGACCGGGCAGTTCGTTCGACCACTGGACTTCTCCAGTCGCCGGATCCAGCCGATAGATGCGGCCGCGAGTCGCGGCAAACACCGCCCCGTCTTCAACGGAGACGGTGACGAACTCACGACTTTTCAGCTTGGTGGACCACAGCGTCTCCCCTGTGGCGCGGTCGATGGCGACAACGGTTCCCCTCAGCCCAATCACCAGTGCACTCATGCGTCGACTATAAGCCGTGCAAGGGCCCTGAGGGCGGCGGCGCCGTGATTATTGATTTGGCTCAGTTGCCGCGAACGTGACCGGTTTGCCGTCCGCGAGGATTCCGCGCACGAACATGCCGCCGGGTGATCCGTCCTTCATCGGGCGAATGGTCAGGGTGACCTTGTCGCCCGGCTTGAAGGTGTTCTTCGACCAGCCGCGCCGCGCCAGGTAGTTCGGACTCATTCCCTCGACGCCCCAGGTGACGACGCCGCCTTTTCCGTCGGGCACCTCAACCCAGACCCACGTATGCGGGTTTGTCCACTCGAACCGGTTGACCGTGCCGGTGATGGTCTTTTCGACGTCGGTATTGAACGCGGAAAACGAGTGATGCGCCGTTACGCCGGTGCCGAGGAGCAGGACCACCGCTGCCGCTGCCGCGCAGAAACCTTTCTTCATCACGTCTCCTACTTCTGCGCGCCCGGGAGCGTCAGATCGATTCCAGCCTTCCCACTGCTGTCGACGAAATTCCGATTGTTCTCTTCACAGATGTATTCGGCCGTTGTCCAGTTGCGATGCCGCCGCAGGGTGCGTGTCGAAACCGACGGGGCGGCAAGCACTTCGGGATCTGTAATGGTCGTCTCGATGCTCATCGTGTCGGGATCGGTGAGATGGAAGCGTTCGACGATGCGTCCTTTCGCGCTGAACGGCACGTAACGGGCGATTTCGGTCAGCGGCGAAAAGCCGACCGTCTCGACGACCAGCGTATCGCCGTCCCAGCGGCCGATCGAGGTGCCGTGGAATTTCGGATCCGGATCGTCGGGCAGCGGGCGGCCATCAGTGTAGATGTGCCGCACCTGCTGATACGCCTCGATGACGATGGTGACCTTCCCCGGCGTCAGCAGGAACTCCATCGGGTACGGCTGCCCCATGATCCCGGGCATGCCCGGGGGCAGGCAGTTGGCCGCCGGTGAATCCTGAACGCTCGCGGCCTTTGTCTGCGCTTCTTTACGTCGGGCCTCGGCAGCCGGCGTCAGTTGCGGGCCGCCAAACCCGCCGCGCCCGCGGCCGCCGCCTGCCGCGCCCGCGCCACGGCCACCGCCGGCTCCGGCAGGTGGCGCGGCCGCTCCAGCGTCGCGTCCGCCGCGTGCTGCCGCCGGCGGAGGGCCGAATCCCACTTCCCACACGCCGCTGAAGTCCGGCAGCTTCGCCAGCGCCGCCCAGTCAGCGGCGGTCGGTGCCTTGTAGATGAAAGTGTTCTGCGCGTAGGCAGGAGAAGAACCAGCGCCAGTGGTGAGCGCGGCCACGAGCACAACACGCCAGACAGATTTATGCAAGCGCTTGCGCCCTACAATTCCCAACATCCAATTTCCAACCCCCAAAGCCGCTCTGTAACGAACCTCTGGGAGTTGAAGGTTGGTAGTTGGAAGTTCCGTCACGGCACCGGCAGCGTCGTGCGATCGACGCTCTTGAACTGGCCGACCATCAGCTCGTGCGCGTAGTTCTGCTGCTGACAGACGTATTCGAACAGCTCCGTCCCACTCTCGAGACGCAGGTTCATCGTCCCGCCCCACGGTTTCGTGTAGGCACCAGGATCGTCAATTGTCAGGTCGTAGCGTATCGAGGCAAATTCGGTGCGTGTGAACTTCTCGACGGTATGCAGGGCGTCGGTGTGCGGTGCGACGCCGCGATCGATCCAGAACCCTTCGTTGTAGCCGACGGTGTCGACGACGAGGGTGTCGCCTTCCCACCAGCCGATCGAGTGGCCGTAGTAGGTCGGTTGCAGGTTCTTCGGATGGCTGCGGCCGTCGGTGTAAATCGTGCGGAAGGTGTGCGGACCGCCGATGTCGAAGATGAAGACACGCTGGATTTGCGGCATCTCGACGATCTCGGCGCCGTACGGCGTCAGGAACTGACGCTGGAACCCCGAGGCCTTGCAGCGCGTGTGCGGCTCGAGCTCATTGACCCGGCGATCGGCCGCTACGGCCTTCGTCCACGCCTGATATGGAATGTCGGTGCCGCGGCCGCCGACGCCGCCGCCGCCGATCCACACACCCTTCTCATTCAACTGCACACGACCCGATGCCAGACGTGGTGCCGGCTTCGGCGGCGCCGTAGCGCGTCCGCCGCCGGCTCCGCGACCGCGCGCCGGTGCCCCCCCGCGTCCCGCCGGAACGCCGACCTGCACGCTGTTCGGATTCGGTGCCGGCTGCTGCCCCTGCGCGCCCTGCTGCGGCTGACTCTGCGGAGCCTGTGGCTGTTGTGGCTGCTGCTGCGCCGCGGGATTCCCGAGAACCAGCGGCGCCAGAAAGACGGCAAGCGCCAATGAAAGGGGAAGAGTGCACTTATGCATGCCGGAGAGAATACGCGATCTCGCGAATTTACGGCACTATCGGGCTGCTGCGATCGACCTTCGTCCCCTGGCCGACCATCAGCTCCGGCGCGTAGTTCTGTTCCTGGCAGACGTACTCGAACAGCTCCGTCCCCTCTTCCCACAGCAGGTCGAGCTTTCCGTTCCAGGGCTGCGTGTAGGTGCCCGGATCATCGACGGTCAGGTCGTAGTGCAGCGTCGTGAGGTTGCTGCGCGTGATGCGCTCGACCGTGCGCATCTTCTCAGTGCTCGGCAGGCCGCCGCGATCGAGCCAGAACCCTTCGTTGAAGCCGACGGTGTCAACGACGAGCGTGTCGCCTTCCCACCAGCCAATCGAGTGACCGTAGTAGCTCGGCGCCACGTTGGCAGGATGCGAACGGCCGTCGAGATAAATCGTGCGGAAGGTGTGCGGGCCGCCGATGTCGAAGATGTAGACGCGTTTGAGTTCCGGGATCTCGGTGATCTCGACGCCGTACGGCGTCAGGAACACTCGCGCCACGCCCGACGGTTTGCACCGCGCGTGCGGCTCGAGCTGATGGGTACGGCGGTTCGCGAACAACGCGCGTGCCCACGGCTGGAACGGCAGCTCCTTCGACGGCCCCAGCGGATCGGGAATGACGGGCCCCGGCAGCCAGACTCCCTTGTCAGCAGGCGTCGCGCCGGACAACAACACGCGACCTTCCTTGTTGCGCGGGGCGGGACGTGGCGGCGCTGCATTGCGTCCACGACCGCGGAACGACTCGGGCGCCGTGCCGCTGCGGCCAGCCGGCACGCCGACCTGTACACCGCGGTCCGGCTGCTGCTCCTGAGCGATTGCGCGTGGCAACGACAGGATTACCGAGAAAAGCAGCAGTCCCGCGAGACCAAGCCCACCATTTCGCATCTTCGACTCCGAATAGCCGTGACGTCCGCTTTCAGGCGGAAGTCATTTCTTCGTCAGTTCGTCATACAGCGAGCCATAGAACTGCGGGTTGAAATTCCACCCGAGGTCGTCGGTCTTCATCTGCATCGCCAGCGTGTCGCGCGTGGCGCCCGCTTTAATCGCCTCCTGGGCACGCATGACGACCGTGGCAAATTTCGTCCGGTACGCCTCGACCTCGGCCCGCGTCTTTGGTTCGCCCCGGCCGGGGATCGCCATCTCGAAGTCGAGCTTCAGCACGCCGTCGAGGATCGGTGCCCATCCGACGGCGCTGCCGCCGTTGGCGAAGTCGACGATCGGCGCGTTGTCGGTGATCTGGTCGCTCACCATGACGACCTTGGTGTCCGGGAAATAGACCATCGTGTCGCCGCCAGAGTGACCGCGGCCGAATGAATAGAGACGCACTTCCGCGCCGCCGAACTTCAGCGTGTAGTCCTTGGCAAATGTCTGCGTCGGCAGGCCGGGAATCTCCTTCGTTCGCGGGTCGCTGGCCATGTGTGTCTTCAACGCTTCGAGCGCGACGACCGTCGCGCCAGCGTCGATGAACTTCTGATTCGTGCCGACGTGATCTGGATGGTGCTGGGTGTTGATCACGTATTTGACCGGCAGGTTCGAGACCGAGCGGATCTCTTCCATCAGCCGGTTGAAGTTCTCGTCGCCGGGGTTTTTGGTATCCACGACGATGAGACCGTCGGGCGTGACACGGATGAGTGTGTTGGCGCCGCCGCCGGTCACCATGTAGAGGTTTGGCTTCAGCTGGCGGATCTTCTCGATGGTCTGGCCGGCCCCGCCGCGTCCACCGCGACCGCCCTGCGCCGGCGGCCCCTGGGCGCAGACCAGCCCGGTGAGCGTGAGTACGAAGACAGCAGTCAGAAAAGTACGGTTGGGAAACATGCGCTCCTTATAGCACCTTTCGCACCCTGCGCACCTTGACATCCCCTATGGCGGGCCCCATAGTTCGCCTGTTATGACGCGCCTGTTCTCCATCGCCACTCTTTGTCTTGTTCTCGCGCCGGCTGCGGCGGTAGCGCACCACTCGTTCGCCGCCCAGTACGACGCCAATAGGCCGGTGACGCTGCAGGGCACGATTACCAAAGTCGAGTGGATGAACCCGCACACCTACTTTTATATCGACGTCGCCGACGACACGGGGAAGGTTGTGAACTGGGCGGTCGAGGGTGGCGCGCCGAACGTGCTCTATCGCGAGGGGTGGAAGCCGACGTCGCTGAAAGCCGGCGATCGCGTCACCATCATGGGCTCGCGCGCCAAGGACGGCTCGAACCTGATCAATGCGACGTCGTTCAAGCTCCCTGACGGCCGCTGCATCTTTGCCGGGACGTCAGGACCTGGAGGCACAGGCACGCCGAATTGCACCGTAGGAAGGCGGTAATGCGCCACCCTTCGGTCTTCTGCGGCCTTGGGCCTTGGGCGTTGGGCCTCGTCCTCGCGGCCGGCTCGATCGCTGCGGCCGCGCCGCAATGGCAAGGCTACAAGACACCGGGCATTCCGCGTCTTCCCGACGGTGCGCCCAACCTCGCCGCTCCTGTGCCAAAGACTGCCGACGGAAAGCCTGATCTCAGCGGCATCTGGATGGCCGCGCGTGCGGTGTTCGATCTCTCGCAGGCGCTCAAGAAGGGCGAAACGATTCCGCTGAGCGCCGAGGGCAGGAAGATTTTCAGCGAACGGCGGGCCACGGAATCAAAGGACGATCCGAGCGCGCGCTGCCTGCCGACCGGGCTCCCGGTGCGGGCGCTGCTGCGGACGCCGTTCAAGATTCTGCAGACGCCGACGGTCACCGCAATCCTCTACGAGTCGCGGACCACGTTCCGTCAGATCCTGACGGACGGGCGACCGCTGCCCGAAGTGGATTGGCCTGCCTGGAACGGCTTCTCCATCGGCCGCTGGGAAGGTGACACGTTCGTGGCGCAGACCGCGGGCTTCAATGGCAAGCCGTGGCTCGATCAGGCGGGCTATCCCGCCAGCGACGCGCTGCGGATCACCGAGCGCTTCCGGCGCCGGGACTTCGGCCACATGGACATGGAAATGGTGATCGACGACAGCAAGATGTATACGAAGCCGTGGTCGATCTTCGGCGAATTCGTTTTGCAGGCCGACACCGAGCTGCTCGAATTCATCTGCGAGGAGAACGAGAAGGACTCGGCGCTGCTGGTTGGAAAGTAGCGTTGCAGCTGGTGCCGCAGTGCCTCGGTGTGTCGCACTCACCTGAGGCCCGGCCAGTCCTCGATTTTGATCCTTCCGACCACACGGGCGCCGCCGTTGCCGTCCGCACCGAAGACGAGCGCCTCACCTTCGACCAGCGCGGGCGTCTCCCCGGGAAACGCGGCGGTAATGTTGGGCACGTGCGTGATGAGCACGGTGTTTGCGCCGCGCGGGAACTCTTTCACTTTCTTCTGCAGCCACTCCGCCTGCTCCCGTTCGACCGCCTGCATGGTTCCGCTGCCCTCGCCCAATTCAGTGGCCGGGCGCGGATTCGTCAGGGCCGCCAGTCGCGCAGTCTCACGCGCGCGATAGGTCGGGCTCGTCAGCACCTCGCCAATCGGAATCTTCAAACGTCGCAGCGCCTCGCCCATTGCTGTCGCCGTGCGGCGGCCTTTCTCGTCGAGCTGTCGTTCGGGCGGTACGTTATCCGGGTTCGGTTTGTCCGGCACGTCGCTCGGCGAGCTGGCGTGACGCATCACGATCACATGCCCGCCTGACTGCAGCGCCTTGATCAGCGCCACACCGGTTAGCGTCTGCGCGCCGGCGCTCGCAGCGAGGCACGATGCGACAGCGACGAGGATCAGGGACCTTGGCATGATGGCCAATATACGCCGGGTCCGCGGCGATGAACTGTGCCCGCCGCGGAACCCGGCCTACACCGCCTGAAATGGGTGTGCCCGCCGCGGAACCCGGCCTACACCGCCTGAAAATGGGCCGTGTAGGGCGGGTCCCGCGCCGCGCTGGATCAGCCGGCGCGGACCCGCCGCTCTGAGCACAGGCGACAGCCGATCTTTACGCCGATGAACGTCTGCCGGCCCTCCGGCGTCAGCACCCATCGCCGATCCTGCCATGGCGGGTCGTGCCGCATGTGCTGCGTGTGGCCGCATTCCAGATCCGCCACCCAATGCCCTTCATCGTCCTGATGAAATCCGACGATGGCGCGCGGGGGACTTTCGTCGCTCATCGCCGATTGATCCGCGACCAGCTGAAGAGCAACACGTGCGAAACGATGACGATCGGCACGACGAACGTCGGCAGAATCGCCAGCGGCAATACCTTGAACGGCTCGACGAACGACGGATCTCGCAGGAACAAACGCAGCGCGTTGCCGATCACCGCCAGTATGTCGATCAACCCGGCAACGTTCCAGACAATGAACGCCGTCCGCTGAAAGGCGGTGTAAACAGGCAGGCACCGCCACAGCACCCAGATCGCTGCGAGGCCGACGACGACATCGCCCCATCCTGCGGGTGTCGTGAACTCGCGCGGCAGGACGCCGCCCGCTCCGAGCACGAGGAAGTACGCGCCTGCAGCAATCCGCGTCAGATGGAAGATGACGAGCGGGCCGGGTCCAAGGCGCTGCACCGCCGCCCGCGCACCTGCCGAAAAACGAAGCAGAAGGAGCGTTCCGATCGTCAACGCGATCGCGATCGCCGGCGGCGGCACCGGCAGCCGGCGCAATACCCCGTTCGTCGCGACCAGCATCGCGACGCCGAGCCACAGGAATACAACGACGCGGACCATGCAAAACCTTTATAGAGCAAAAAATCCTACCAAGTTTGACCGGCAAGAGCGTCAGGAGTAGCGTGGTGCCTACGCCTAAGATGCCGGCAAGCGGCGTCGCGGGGGACCCAAAGTTTGTTGGGGCGAATTCGGCCGAAGCCGCCAAGCGGCGAAGGCGAACGAGGACTTCCAACCTCGAGCCCGTCAGCTAACCCCGTCGGCGTGATTGGAGGCTCGTCATGTCGTTTCCTCTGTTTACGCCCGACGCCCGACGTGTGTACGCCTTCCGTATCGGCGTCACGCTGCTGTTCATGGGATTCCTGGCGGCTGCGTTCGTGTGGCTGACGGGATCACGCAACCCGTATACACCTGCCGGCTACGTCGGCTATCTGACGAAAGGAGCTGTGTTCGGCCATTCGCGGTTTTACGGCGTGCAGCGCGGGCCGACGTCTACAGGCCGTCACTGGCTGCTGAACGTCGCCAACGTCAGCGTGACGCCATATACCTACTCCGAGGACTTCGTCGGAGACGAAGCGGTGCTGAGCCGTGACAACCTCAAGATCTCGTTTCGCGTCCACACCGTGTGGCGCGTCGATGACACGCGGGTGCCGCTGTTCATGGAGCGTTACAGCACAACCGTCGCGCGCAGTGAAGTCGAACGTGATCCCGACTCGATCGTGAAAGTGGCCTACGGCCATTTCATCCGCGAGCCGCTGCGAACCTACGCCCGTGACGAGGTGCAGCGACGCAACGGCCTCGAGGTGAAGGACGCACTGATCGCGATCGGCGACGCCGTGCTCGCCCGCATTCGCGCATACGCGCAGAGCAGCCCGTTCCTGATTACCAGCGTGGTCGTCGGTAACGTGCAGTATCCATCGGAGGTCGCCGATGCGGTGTCACGCAAGCTGGCGGCGACGCAGGATCTCCAGCGCAAGGACACGGAAATCGAGATCGAGCGGAAGGAGCGGACCAAGCGCGAGGTGCAGGCGCAGGGTATCGCCAACGCCATGCAGATCATTCGCGGTCAACTGAGCGCGATGTACATCCAGCACGAGGCGATCGAGGCGCAGAAGGCCATGGTCGGCTCGCCGAATCACACGGTCGTCTATATTCCGGTCGGTTCCATGGGCGTACCTGTGACGGGAACGTTCCCGACGACCGGTGTCGCCGAGCGGTAGGCGTCAATCATCCGCGCGTCGCACGGCGGCGCGCGGATAGCTAATGCTTCTCGAACACGCCGGGACCGTTCAGCCAGAATGCCGCAATCGTCGCCACCAGCACCGCGCCGATCGGGCGGTTCCCGAGGAAAAAGCCAACGGCTGCCATGACGCCGGACCCTTCCAGGCTGAACCAGAATCGAAGGACGCGCGTCAGCACGGCGGTGTCGGCCCAGTATTGTGCAGGCGTTTGGCCGGCGCTCCGTTTGGGAATACGTGGCCTCAACAGGACCAGCGCCACGAGCGCCGTGACGAAGCTGACAGCCGACACGCCGTAGGCCGCGATCGGGATGTCCGCAACCGGCGCGATTCCCAGGCGCACGTACCTGGCGAGAATGGCAACGCCACCCAGCATGGTGAGGCCGATTCCGAGGAAGCGATGCAGTAACGCAGGCGTGGCTGGGTTCGCAGGAGGCGCGCCCGTCCCCTCAGCGAATGGCACCGGCAGCCTTTTGAGCGAACGCGGCTTTGACGCCCGGACGGGTCAGGTAGACGGCACAGGCGGCAACGACTATCAACGCAATCAAACGGAGCAGCAGGCCCTCGCCAAGCACGCCCGACGCTTCGGTCGCTGCGAGCATGACAAGCAGAGGCACCAGCGCCCGCCGCATCCCCTCGTCCAGTCGCAGCAGGTCGTACCCGGCGGCAAATACCAGCACGGCGCTCGCGGTCAGCACGGTCGTCAGGCCAAACCGTGCCGATGCACTTGACATGTCGGCAAAGCCGTACACCTGCAGCCAGGCAGGAGCGACAGCGCTGAGCAGGGCAAGGGCGAGGAGAACGCCCGCTGCGACGAGGCACGCCGCCGCGATCACGGTCACGCCGAGCGGGGGCCGGGCTGTCGGGCCGGTCAGCCCGGAGGCATCGTTCTGCTGCACCTCGGTCATCCGCTTCACTCCGTTACGGACGCACGCCGGGCGAACTTTCAGGAAGTTGGCGGGATCGTGCCGTAAACAGGGTGGCGATGCAATGATTTTGCGCTTCGACCCAGTTCGGCGGGTCCGCTCGCGTTTGTGACGCAGTGGCTCCTGGAACCCGCCCTACTTGATGCGCTTGGCGACCGCCTTCTCGGTGGCGATGTCCATCACATTGCGCGAGAGCTCGATCTGGTCGGCCGACGTCATTTTGCAGGTGTAGGTAAAGACGACAGGCATCCCCATGTACATGGCGTTCTCGACGAACGTAATCGTGTCGCCGTCGATCTTGCCATCACTGATCTTCGACTCGCCGGTCAGGCTCCCCTTCGCCGTCCCTGTCAGCGTCGTCCCCTTGACGATGAACTCATAGGTGTAGGACTGCTCGCCGACGTCGGTCATGAACGTCGCCGCCCAGCGGCCCGACGGGTCAGCCGCGCGCACGGCGACGGTGCACCACATCACGCCGAGGACGGCCGCCAGAGCCAGGTAGCGTTTCATCGGAACCTCCAATACAGAGTCGTGGAAATGCAAAATGCAAAATGCAAAATGCAAAAGACATCGACGTCGCTTTCATTTTGAATTTTGAATTTTGAATTTTGAATTACCGATCTCTACTTCACGTAGTGTTCCGCACCCAGAAAGTGAATCGACACGTACGGCTCGTCGCCAATGACCCAGCTGTCATGCGGCTCGGCGGGAATATGGAACAGCTCGCCGCACCGCAACTCGATGACGCGGCCGTCGTCAAAAGCCGCAGCCGCCGCGCCCGAGACAACCATGCCGACGTGCTCGACGGTGCAGCGGGACACGCCGCGCGCAGCGCCGACGTGCTCGGACCACTTCCAGCCGGGCTCATAGGTCGCGCGTCCGATCGTCATCCCTCCGAGGCGCACGATCTCGAACCTGCCCTTCGTCATCGTCCGCAGTTCATCCGGCTGCTCGAAGCGCTTGAGGATCACGTCGAGGCCGGGCCGGGACCGAGCGTCCGCAGCGGCGCTGGTCGCTGTGACGTAGAACATACGCGGAATGTTCGGAACGGATCGCGGGACCACGGGGAATTGCCAGCGCGGTCCGTAGTGCGTCGCCGGATCGCCGGGCAGCGTCACGGTCGCATCCCATCCAAACCGCTCGACGTACGACTCCGGATGCGACATCCCGAACCGCCACGGGCAGCCGAGGCCCTCGAGCGTCCTGAGCATCGGCGCCGAGAACGCAGAGGTGAGTACTTCGGTATTGATGCAATCGAACGCGCACCAGCTTCCAGCGGCCGCCACCTGTTTCAATGTCATGAACAGGCGCTCGACCTCCGGCTCGCGCAAATACATCAGCAGCCCTTCGAGCAGAAACGCGGCGGGCCTGGCTGGATCGAACCCGGCGGCCGTCAGCGCGTCAACCCACGCATCCGTCAGGTCCGACCGGACGACCCGCCGGCGCGCCTTCGGCGATGCGTTCAGGAACTCGAGGATCGGTTCCTTCCAGGCAAACACGTCTTCACGATCGACCTCGAACACCGTGACGGCGGGGGGCCAGTCGAGCCTGAACGCCCGCGTGTCCATCCCCGCCGCCAGAATAACGACCTGCTCGTATTTCCGCTCACGTACGGCGTTCAGCAGGGCGTCATCCAGGAAGCGCGTCCGCATCGAGAGATACGGATTTCGACCCTGCACGCCGGCGCCGGTCGCGCCCTGGGTGTTGGTGAAAATGGCGAATCCTTCGTCGCCCGCCAGATCGCGCGCATATGGATCGACGAACAGTGGATCTTCGGATTCACTCTCGAGCGCGCGCGCCGCGGCAATCCACCGCGACGTGGCGCCGACCGGAGTCATTGCCATGAAGGGGGTGGTCAGTGCTTGCCGGATACCAACTCGCGGCTCAGGCCTTCGGCGCACGCGAACTCGCGGAGCTCGTCGTTCGGCGGCAACGCCTTACGGTACGTGCGAACCGTCTGCCAGGGTTCCGTGAGAGCCTTCGGATCGCGAACGGTAATTCGATCCTCGAGGATGCCGGGCGCAGTGAAGCGGATGCGTTCGCTGACGGTCATGGCGTCGCTGTGCGGGGTGAATCCTTCGATGAAGGAATCGGGATGCAGCGCCACCGTTTCGACAACGAGCGTGTCACCCTCCCAATGTCCGGTCGAATAGCCGGCGTAGGTCGGATCGTCCAGCTGCTTTGCCGTCGGTTTGCGCCCATCGAGATACACGCGGCGCAGCGCGTCGTTCAGCTCGCTGAAGAAGGTGATGCGATCCTTCGCCTGCATGATCTCCATCCCGTAGGCCATACCCATCATCGCCGGCATCCCGGGAGGCAGGCAGCGCGCGTTGTTGTCGTATTCGTACGAGCCGGCGATGCGCGACTTCCGCATCACTTCCCACTTGGCGAGGTACTCCGGCGTCAGCTTGGGCGCCTCCGGCGAGCGTCCCTGCGATCCGTCGGAGAGCGGCGCCGACTGTGTGGGACGCGGCGGTGGTGCGCCGCCGCGCTGGGCACCAGCCGGAGCCGCACCGCGCTGAGCGGCCGCCGGCGCAGTGGCCTGGCGGCCACCGCCGCCGCCGCGGCCCGGGGTATAGGGGTAATACACGCCGGAGAAATCTGGCGGCGACGCGCTCGCGGCCGACTGCGCCGCAGCGGAATCGATGGACGCCGCAGCAATCAAGAGGCACGCGCCTGCGGCGCAGCGCGATGCAATCAGGGTGCGCATGATCCTAGTTCCCCCGATCGTCGAACACCGGTTGATTTGAAAGGATTGTGCCGTCGGCCTTGGTGACGCGGGCGATGATCGACGTCTTCGATCCGTCCTTGGCCGGACTCATGTCGACCGTCACCGTCTCGCCCGGTTTCAGAACCGTGCGCGACCAGCCGGCGCGTAGCAGCACGCCGGGCGCGCGCCCCTCGCACGCCCACTCCACCTTGCCGCCCTTGCCATCGTCCACGACAACGTGCAGCCACGTGTGCGGATTGACCCAGTCGAAGCCCTTGACGACGCCGGTGATGGTGATGACCTTCGTCACCTCGTAGGCCACGTTGCTGTGATGAGAGAGAGCGACCGCAGGAGAGAAGACAGCCACTGCCAGGGCGAGGACGAGGATTCGTATGCGCGTCATGACTGTCTCCCTGTCTTCTTCCGCCCGCAGGCGGAAGCCTCGAGTGTTCATACAGAGCGTGTGGCTTCCACCGGTGGGTGGAAGATCCGACTACTTCGCTCGTCCTTTGTATCCTTCCGCGATCATCGGGATCGAGTAGACCTCCGCCCGCTGCGCGCCTTCGGCGTTGCGGATACTCGTCACCGCATAGATCGTTTTCTTATCCTTCCCGGCAAACGCCGCGGTAATCAGGCTGACCGGCGACGGGATGCTGCCGAGGTACTTGCCGTCGGCCGAGGCAACGTGCAGTGCCGGACCCGCAGTGATATACAGGCGGCCCTGGGAATCGACGGTCAGACCGTCGCCGCCGCCTGACGGCAGCATCACGAACTGCCGCTGGTTGGTCAGCGATCCGTCGGCCTGAACGTCAAACGCCGCGACGCTGTTGCCATTGGTCACGTACACGACCTTCTCGTCCGGGCTCAGGACGACGCCGTTGGTGCGCAGGCCCTCGCCGTACTGTTTCACGACCCCTTTTGGATCGGCGTAGAAGAGCCCGCCCATGGTGAAGTAGACGCCGCCCTTGCTGTCGGCGGTCAGATCGTTGATGACGCCGCCGAGGCAATCGAGCGGATCGCCATTAAACGTGTTGGCGAGGACGCGGTTCTGCGGCGCAATCTGGCGAACGGCCGCGTGCAGGCCGCGTTCGACGACGAAGAGCGCGCCTTTCGAGTTGCGCGAGAGCGCGCCGCTGGTGTTGAGGTCGCGGTATACCGTCGTGACTTTGCCGTTCACCAGCTTCACGATCGCACCGTTGTCGTTTTGTGCGAGCAGCAGCGCGCCGTCGGTATCGGCGAGGATGCCGTCGGCGTTGTTGCCGTCAACCTGCCATTCCAGCTTCCAGCGCTGGCCCGCCGCGACGACCCCCGGGATTTCTGTGACCGTGTACTCAGCGGGCCCCGCCGGCGCGGCGCCTCCCGGACGACCCTGCGGCGCTGCGCCTTGTGGTGCTCCTCCACCGGGACCTCCCGGTCGCGCACCAGGCGCACCGCCTCCACGCGCCGCCGCCGCGGGCGGGGGCGTCTTACAGGTCGCGATCAGGGCCGCGTAGCCGGGGTCGCGCGGCGCCTGCAGGTGCGCTGGCTGCGCCGGCGCCTGCGCGAGAAGTGCAGCGCTGCCGAGGACAGCCAATCCGAAAGTGGATACGAGAGCAGATGTCATTCGATCACCTCGTGAAAGGCCGACGGACACGTCGGCCCCTGCCAGTCGCAGATTCAGACGAGACCGGCCTTGTACAGAGCCACGAGCTTGCCCCACGCGCGCTCGGCATCGTCCTTCTTATAAAGATTGTTGGGCATGTCGGGCACGCACCAGCCGTGCTGCGCCATCGGGTACACCTCGACTTCGACCGGGACCTTGGCCGCATCGAACGCGGCTTTCAGCTCCGTCTTCGCAGTCGGCTGCTGCATATCGTCGTTGGCGGCGATACCAAAGTACATCCGCGCCTTGATCTTGGGCGCGAGCAGATGCGGACTGTTGGGCGTCTGGTTGACCAGACCGCCGCCGTGGAACGACGCGCCCGCGCCGATGCGATCCGGGGCCGTGGCCGCCGTCCGGACGACGAGCGCACCGCCCATGCAGTAGCCCTGCGTTCCAATCTTCTTCGCCTTATCGACCTGCGGCTGCTGATCAAGCCAGGCGATGAAGGCCGGAACATCCTTCTCGACGGCGCCGGCTGCGTTGATCGATCCCATGAGCGGACCCAGCTTGGCGCGCTCCGCGTTGAAGTCGACCTTTGACGCGTCCTCCCACATCGGTGCCTTGCCGACGCGATAGAAGGGGTTCGGCACCAGTACTGAATAGCCGGATTCGGCAGCGAGACGCCGCGCCAGCCCGCGCATCGACGGACGCAGCCCAAACGCGTCGGGCCAGATGATGACCGCCGCATGTGCACCCGTGGCGGGATGAATGAACGCGGCATCGCAGGTGCCGTCCGGCGTCTTGATGTCGACTGTCTTTTCCGTGACGTTTCCCTGGGCGGAGGGTTCGGCTGCCGTTGCCACCGCCAGGCCGGCCACGGTTATCGTGACGAAGTCTCTTCGTGTGAGGTCTTCAGTGCTCATGTCGGGGGCCTCTCTCCATTACGAATGGAATTGACGAATTTTATGTGTTCACCTTACTGAGTAAATTCGTAAATTCGCAAATTCGTCAATCTCAACTTCCTTCCAATGCCTTCAATACCTCCTGCGGCCGATCCGCGGCGATGACCAGCCGGTTCCGCGTCGCCAGGTAGGTATACCGGATGTTGATGTGCGCTTCGGCGAGCCGCTGGAACACTGACGCGGCGGCGCCGGGAGTGTCGGCGACCGGCACGAGCACCACCTGCTGTTCCTGCACGATGCGGAAGCCGGAGGTCTCGAGGCAGTCGCGCGCGCCGCGGAGGTTCGGCGACAGCACGTGAACGACACCGCCGATTTCCGCGTAGCCGTCGATGTTGATGCCGGCACCGCTGACGCAGCCGAGCGCCTTCGCCAGCATACCGGGCCGGTCTTCGTCCAGGGTGACCGCCAGATCCGCGTCCAGATGCGCCATGGGCCTCCGCCGGCTCAAGGCCTAGGGCCCAAGGCCTAAGTGAAGAACGAAGCGCTGTGGCGGGCGCAAAGACGCTCAAGCAACAGCTTCGTCTTTCTCTTGGCCCTTCGGCCTTCGGCCTCAGGCCTCGATAGGAGGCGGATGCTACCACCTTCCGGCGGGGATGCGCTTCACCGCTCTAAGATTCGTCTGGGAGGAATGGATGACTCAGAACAGCCGCGCGCAGGTGTCGCATCAGGACAAACGACGGGTGCCAGTGGCCGAGAGAATCGCGTCCCGCGCGACCGCCTGGGTCGGCAGCAGCAAAGGCTTCGCCGCCGCGATCGCCATCATCATTCTCTGGGCTGTCACCGGTCCTCTCTTCGCCTGGTCCGATACCTGGCAGCTGGTCATCAACACCGGCACGACGATCATCACGTTCCTCATGGTGTTCCTCATTCAGCGAACGCAGAACAAGGATGGCCTGGCAATCCAGCTCAAGCTCAGCGAGCTGGTCGCAGCCATGCACGGCGCCAGCAACCGGCTTATTGAAGTCGAAGACTTGTCCGAGGACGAACTGCACGTGCTGCGTGCGCACTACCGCGCGCTGGTCAAATTGGCACGGGAGGACCGCGACATCGCCGCGTCGCACTCGATCGAGGAAGCCGAATCGCGGCATGCGGCGAAGCGTCGCCGTTAGCCGGAGATTCGAATCAGTGCCTCGAACAGGCGCGTGCCTTTGCACTGCGGGCAGCGGCCGGGTTTGACGAGCCGATCGGCGCCGAACGTAAAACCGCAGTCCTTGCAGCGGGCGGGAATGACTTCGATCTGGTGACCGGCGGCAGCCGCCGATCGCAGCGCGTGGCGCAAATCGTCTTCGATCTCGCCCCGCCGCAGACCCATCTCGCGCGCGAGCGACGATGCCGAGCGCGGTTCGTGTGACAGCAGTTCAATGATCTGGCGTCTGTACACCGAGCAACCCGCACTTCAACCGTCAGGTATCAGCGAGTCGCTCGCACAAACCTGCGGAAGCGCTCCAACAGCTCCATGCGTGAAAACGGGCTCGTTTCCACGGTGAAGGCCTCGTCGAAGGAGCGTGATCCGTTGCGCAGCAGTCGCGCGTGCATATTTTCGCCGAACTCCGCCGCCAGGAAGGCCATGAACGCGGCGCCGCCATTGTAGGAGTCAACCAGGTCGAGGCCCTTCACGCAACAGCTGAAGCGCTGCTCGTTCTGTCGCGCCCACCGCATCAGTGCCGCGGCGGTCTGCGTGCGGTTCGTCTCGGTCGTGTGGTAGATGCCGTCGTATTCCTGCAGCCCCTGCACAAACCATTGCGGCGCGGAGTAGTAGGTCCATCCGCCGGTCAGCCTGGTGTCCTGTGCGGCGTAGTGTCCAATGGGGATGTACTCGGACATCAGAACCTTGGCGTGGTAGTCCTCCCCGTTCTTGGGAAGCCCCAGACTCGAGAGCAGAGCCTGTTCCTTCCAGATCGGGGCAGACGGGCCGAGGAAACGAATCGTCCCGGTCCTGCTACCCTGGTCGTCGATCGCGCAGCATCGGTTCTGTCCGCTCTGGGTGGTGTCGATATCGTCGACCGGACGCGAGAGCAGCTGCACCGAAATGTGATACCGCTCCGGCACGACGCGATACTTCTTCGCCATCAACTGTTCGGCTGCGTCCAGCCATCGCCGCGCGAATGCGACATCCGCATCAGCATCATCGCCGACGACGAGCGTGTAGTGCGCGGCCGGCACCGTCTTTCCCTGGGACGCCGCGGCGGCAGACCATGCGACGAAGACGACGAGAATTCGGGCGATCGAACTCACAGCTGAAATCGGTCGCTTCTCGGCCTTGTATGCGACATGAAAGACGTCGGCTGGCGGTTTCGACCGCACGTGACGTCGCGGTTTTGCGAGTGTCTCGACAGCGACAGCAGTTGCATTCATACCGGTTCACACTCTCCGGGTCTCCGCGACTCCGCGGGCCTGTGTGAGTGAGAGTTGCTTGTAGAAGAAAACCGTATCGCACCAGCTCCCGTCCGGGTTGAGCGCGAACCGCGGCACCTCGCCCACCCGCGTCCAGCCGAGCGACGTATACAACTGCTCCGCCGCGCCGCCTTTGCACGTGTCGAGCACCAGCAGCGTGAACTGGTGGTCGCGCGCCTGCTGGTCGATCGCGTGCATCAGCGCACGCGCGATGCCGCGTCCGCGCGCCCGGCGGTGAACGATCAGTTTGGCCACGTCCGCGCGATGCGGCTGGTTGGGCGGCCAGGCCGGCTGCAGCTGCACGGTTCCGACGATGCCCTGGTCGTCGCGCGCCGTCAGCACCACCGTTCGCTCGGCGGCGTGGACGAGGATCTTCCGCCACCAGGCAGCGGCCTCCTCATGCGTCAGGTCCGACATGAAGCTGATGCCAGCGTTGTCGGCGACCGCATCGAGGAGCAGCGCCGCCAGGCCGTTCACGACTTCATCCGAGGCAGCCTGAACTCGCGAGATGGTGAGGACGGACACTGGAACAACTCCCAACCTCCAGCTACCAACTTCCAAACGTTCTTCGCGTTCATCGAGCGTGGAAGCTGGAAGGCGGCAGTTGGAAGTTGAATCCTACCGCGCAGCCGGCGGTGCTCCTGCTGGAGGTGCTCCTGCGGCCGGCGCCGCGGGCTCGATGCGAAGCACAGCGCCACAAGACCCGCCGGGGACCGGGGCTGTCGCGCCGCCGCAGCCCGGACCTTCGTCGGTCAGCACGTAGATGAATCCATCCGGGCCAGGCTTGACCTCACGTATCCGCTGACGCAGATCCGCCAGCATCGAGTGATCGCGTCCAGTCGCCTGTCCCTTGGCGTTGAGTGTCACACGAGCGACGAACTGACCAGTGCCGTTGCGCATCGCGCCGACGAAGATCTGCCCTTTCCACGCCGGAAACTTGTCGCCGTCGTAGATCGACAGCCCGGAAATGGCGATCGCCGGCACCCAGAACACAACCGGATCCTCGATGTCCGGACCGCTGAAGCCCTTGCCGATGATCGAGCCGTCGTAATTGCGGCCAAGTCCTGCGATCGGCCAACCGTAGTTCTTGCCCGCCTTGATCAGATTGACCTCGTCGCCGCCCTGCGGGCCTTCCTCAGACGACCACAGTTCACCGCTGCTCTCGCGGTACCAGAGCCCGAGCGGGTTGCGGTGGCCATACGAATAGATCTCGGGCTTCCATCCCGGCTTGCCGACGAACGGATTGTCCTTCGGCACGCTGCCGTCGTCGCGGATGCGCAGAATCTTGCCGATGTCGGATCCCGGATCCTGCGACTTGATCGGCGTGTTGCGATCGCCGAGGCTGACGTAGAGCAGTCCGTCCTTGTCCCACGCGAGCCGTGCGCCGTAACTGCCGCTGGTCGGCCCGACGGCGCAGCCTTTTGCAATCCTGTCGTTATCGTCTCCGCCGCCGCCCCGGCCGCAGTCGAGTTTTGGATCGGGCGGCCCGCCCGCCCACGCATCCGCAACAAAGATGTCCTTGACGTCTGTCAGCGCCGATCCGCCGTCCCACCGTCCCCGCGCCACCGCCGTCGTCGACGGATCTTCGAATGGCCGGGCGCCCGGTTTCGAATAGACGAAGTAGACGAGCCTGTTCTCCGCGAACTTCGGATGCAGCGAGACGTCGAGCAATCCGCCCAGCGCGCCGGGTGTCTCACAGAGAATCTGCGGCAGGCCTGACAGTTCGGTCGGAGCGGACGCGCCCGTGCGGAGCACGTACATCTTTCCGCTGCGTCCGGTCACGAGCATGTCTCCACCCGGAACGAACGCGATGCCCCACGGGTGATCAAGCGCTTTGGTGACGACGCTCACGCGGTAGCGATTCGGACCGTTGCCGTACTCCCACGGCCCATCGCCAAGCTGCCCGCCGCGGCCGTTGGTAGGGGCGCAACCCTGTTGCTGGCCACGGCCACGGCCCTGACCGCCGGCGCCGCGACCCTGACCCTGACCGGGCGTCGCGCCAGCACCGGGCGCCGGAGCCTGCTGCGCCAGACCGCTGAGTCCGGAGAGGAAGAGATAAAGACCGCAGGCGACGAAGACCGCGAGCGTCCGCGCGGTAACCGATGAAAGCCTATTCAACGCATTGCTCCTTGGATTACGTGGGGCCGCCAGTATAAGCCGCCTCCACCCCGTCGCGGATTCCCGCCTCCAGTTCCGCCCGTGGCTTCCGCCTTCAACCGGAAGGTACCGTCGCATCGAGGGGGGATAGAATGTGCGCGCCGATCCGCTCTTCCACGTCGAGGTGTCAGTGGTCCGAGCTCGCGTATCGTTTGCCCGACGGAACCTTGGCGAAGTCGGGTGCGTTCTTCTGTACCTGTTCGCAACGGTCATCGCCCTCGGTGCGCAACAGTCGCCGCAGGGCCGGGGCGGCGGTCCGACGCCCGGACGCATCGGCGGTGCGGGAATTGGTGCCTATCCGGCGCGTCCGCCCGCTGATCCCGCAGCCCTGGAACGGGGCCGCGCTGTCTACGGCACCTACTGCACCTTCTGCCACGGCGCCGACATTCGCGGCGGCGACGGCGGGCCGAGTCTCCTGCGCTCCGCAGTGGTGCTCGACGATCAGAACGGCGAACTGATCGGCCCCGTCGTGCTCGCCGGCCGGCCAGATCGCGGCATGCCGAAGTTCACGCTGACGGTGGCGCAAGTCAACGACATCGCCACCTTCCTTCACAGCTTCCGCGTGAACGGCTATGACGAGTCACGCCGCCGCCCACCGTCGATCCTCGTCGGCGACGCGAAGGCGGGCGAGGCGTTTTTCAGCCAGCGCTGCGCGTCGTGCCACTCTGCGAGTGGAGACCTGCGCGGCATCGGCACGCGATTCGACAGCCCACGCACCTTGCAGCAGGCCTGGCTGATGCCCGGCAGCGCCGCCGGACGCGGTGTGCCCGTACCGGCCAACGCCAAGCCGCCGCGAGCTACCGTCGTCGCCGAACGCGGCGAGAAGTTCGAAGGGGAAATCGAGCGGCTCGACGACTTCTCCGTGGCGATCCGCCTGGACGACGGCACGCGCCGGTCGTGGCGGATTGCGAATGGCACGCCGCGGGTGACGGTCGCCGATCCGCTGCAGCCGCATCGCGATCTGTTACAGGAATACAGCGACGCAGACATTCACAACGTGACTGCCTATCTGGTGACTCTGAAATGACGGCGCCTGGCAGACTCCAAACTTCCAACTCCCGCCTCCGCCAAGCCGATGGTGGGCACACCGAAGCGCCGTCGGCGCGAACGCCGGACCGACTTCCGAGGCGGGTTCTTGCCATCATCGTCCTGTTGCTGGCATCCGTCAGCCTTGCCGGTCAGCAGGCCGGTCTCGATTCCACACGACTGCTGAAGCCGCTGTCTGATGCGTGGCCGAGTTATTCGGGCGACTATAGCGGCCGTCGCTACAGCGCGCTGCGCCAGATCAACCAGGGGAACGTGAAGAATCTGACGCTCGCGTGGACGGTGCGTCTCAATGCCGGGGCGAACGGTGCCGGCGCCGGGGCGCCGGCGCCGTATACGCCGCGCGCGCCGCGGACGATCGTCGGCGGCGTCGGAACCAACGAGTTCGTCGGCGGCACCTCGGTGAAAGGCTCGATTCTCGCGGTCGACGACGTGCTGTACGTCACCGCGCCGGACAACGTGTGGGCGCTCGACGCCAACGACGGACACCTGCTCTGGCACTACTTCTGGCGCACACGTGGCGGCACGCACATCGGCAACCGCGGCGCGGCAATGTGGCGCAGCAACCTCTACTTCGTCACGCCCGACTGCTATCTCGTCTCGCTCAACGCGCAGACGGGCGAGGAGCGCTGGCACAAGGAACTGGCCAGCTTCAACCAGCAGTACTTCTGCACATCCGCGCCGACGGTAATCGACAATCGCGTGCTCGTCGGCACCGGCAACGATCTCGACTCGCCCGGCTACCTGACGTCGTTCGACGCGGAGACGGGCGACGTGCAGTGGAAGTTCTACAGCGTGCCGATGAATCCCGGCGACCCGGGTCTGGAGACGTGGAAGGACCTCGACGCTGCGCGCAACGGCGGCGGCCACCCATGGATGCCCGGCTCCTACGATCCGGAGACGCGTCTCTATATCTTCGGCACCGGCAACCCGACGCCGGCCTACACGGACGCACCACGCGGAGGGGGTGACAACCTCTTCACCAACAGCGTTGTCGCAGTCAACGTCGACACGGGCAAGATGGCGTGGTACTACCAGAC
>Ga0111538_10000415_pt1 | contig 56388 bp, 46 predicted proteins | sample SoiMethybrSBSTD1_FD_79669 | JGI IMG/M metagenome (GOLD analysis project Ga0111538, IMG submission 79669) | Bulk soil microbial communities from a Populus tree surrounding site in Tennessee, USA - Soil MetaG P. TD hybrid SBSTD1 (version 2)... | ecosystem: Environmental > Terrestrial > Soil >... | reverse complement strand
TTCCCAAGCTGAATGTCGTCGGTTCGAACCCGATATCCCGCTCCCGAAAAGCTAATTCGTAGCAGGTACTTGCGACGGTGATGCGGCGGCGGTGGTTGGAGTCGTGATCGGCTTTCCCACCACTTTCCCACCACTTCGTTTCTTCCCACCGGCGGTCCGCAGAAGATCGCGGTAGCCGGCGAGCGAGACGACCTTTCCAAGCGCCGCTTCGACCTCCGCCTGCGCGACCGAGCTGTAGCGCTCGGTCATCTCTTCGGTGAGGTGGCCGCAGATGCTGCGCTGGACGAGACCGTCGACCGCCGCCCGGCGGGCGAGGTCTTGGAAGGTCCGGCGCATCGCCTTCGGTGTCACCTTTTTACCGAGAGAGAGGTGCTGGCAGATGTCTTTGAACGGCTTGTCGAGCACGGTGGGACTGCGGAAGCCGCCGGTCTCGGACGGAAACAGGAGATCGCTCTCCCGCATCAGTCCCACCGGTAGACGATCGGCGTGCCAGCGCAACACGGCCATCGCGTCGGGCGGCAGCGTGATCCGGAAGCGCGTCGAGTTCTTCGTCGCCTCCCGAACCTCGTCGCCACGCGTCTGCGATCGCCGCGCGAGCACGACGTTCTTGTCCCAGAGCACGTCCGCAGACGGTCCCTCCCGGCGCAGCGGCCTCATCATCGACGGCCGCCAGCCGGTTGCGAACCCGAGCGCCACCATTCCGAGGTGTTGCGGATGCCGGTCGCGCATCGCCGCCAGGAAAGGTCCAACCTCCTCGGGCGCGAGCGCGTTCGGCTCCTCCTCGGTGTAGGTGACGTGTGCGCTGGTATCGAGCCCCTTCACCTTCATGAGTGGGTTCTTCTCCAGCCCGAGCTCGTCGACCGCCTCGTTCATGATGCCCCGGAAGAAGCGCAGCCAGTTGTTCACCGTCACCGGTGAATACTCCCCCGCCCTCACCTTCTTCGCCTCCTCACCCAACCACGCCTCGACGTCGCTTTTCGAGATCGCGTCCACGAAGACGTCGCCGAACGCGGGGAAAAGATGGAGCCGCAACATCAGCTCCCAGTTCTCCCGTGTCTGCGCCGATTCGACCTCACCCTTGAGCACCTTTCTTTCGAACAGCGATGCGGCCAATTCGCTGAAGCGCATTCGCCGAGATGCTGGCCTCTCCACCCCGTTGCGGACCTCGCCTTCCCGATCCGAACGATTGCGCCGCCCCATTCGGGGCCGGAGAATCCGGTCGTCCTCGGGCGGACCGGAGCCGTTCACGCCCCCCCTCCTTCATCCCTACCGCCCTTTTCCGTGCCCGCGAGCGACGGCCGAACCGCGATCGCCGGCATCCTCTACACTTTTCTCAGCGCCTGCGGGCGCTTAGCGCCGCGTGGACTCCGGCACTTTATCCTGCGCTTCCCGGTCCCGCTTCCCGGTCCGAGACCCGTGCGACCTTCTCGCGCTTCCTGACCACGAATCTCGCGCGATCTTCTCGGCCGCGAATGGCAGTCGCCGCCCAGGTCCAAGGTAGACGGAAATGGGCGCCGGAGCTACCCACCTGTTTCGGTCCGCGATATGCCAGTAGCTCTCCGTCATCCGCGCGGTCACGTGCCCGGTGACGAGCCAGGAAACTCAGCGCAGCGTGACGTCTCGGGGCTGATCGGTTGACACTCAGGGTACGGCTGTCGTGGCTGTCACCTGCACGGCGGGCAAGATAGCCCGACCGATCAGGCTCTTGCCGCCGCTGGCAATCACCTCGCGATACCAGGCGAACGAGTCCTTTGGAATTCGCTTCAGGGTTTGATAGTCGACGTAGACGAGACCAAACCGCTGCTTGTAGCCGTCAGCCCATTCGAAATTGTCCAGCAGAGACCATGCGTAGTAGCCGGTGATCGGTAATCCTTCTTCGATGGCGCGGGCCAGTTCCAGCAGAGAGCGATTCATATAGTCGATGCGCTGTGGGTCGTGGACCTTGCCATCGAGAAATATTTGGTCCCGGGTCGAGAGGCCGTTTTCGGTGATTGCCATCGGCAGCTTGTAACGCTCGTGGAAGAAACGCGGGCCCCAGTACAGCGCCGCCGGCGTTATGGCCTGCCAGTCGACGGCTGATCGGGGGTAGCCGGGCGGCAGCGGTACCCGTTGGGGCAGGGCGTTCTCCCCGAGCCGCCAGGTGGCAGCGCTGTAGATGTTCAGCCCCAGGAAATCGATTGGCTGCCTCATTTCGTCGAGGTCGGTGCTCTTGAACTTCGGCATGTCCTTGCCGTAGAGCTTGACGCCGTCTTCGGGGTAACGGCCGAGCAGCACCGGGTCGACCCACCAACTGTTGTTCCATTGGCTCCGGTTGTGCAGGGCAAAGCTGGCCCACCGCGCCGCATCGATGTCTGCAGGGGTCGTCGTCGCGGGCTGGGTGGTTTGTGTCGCGAGCACGTAGCCGATTGTCGTTCCTTCGCGGTTTCTGGCGTACGCCCGCAGCGCCTGTACAGCGCGAGCGTGGGCGCGCATGGCGTTGTGGGCGGCGAACAGGTAGTCGCGGCAGCTCAGCTTTTCACCCGGAGCGTGGACACCATCCAGGAGACCACTACCTATGAAACACTGCGGTTCGTTTTGCGTGGCCCACACCTCGATGCGGTCGCCGAACTTGCCGGCGACCAGCGCGGCATAGTCACCAAACCAGGCTGCCACGTCACGGTTCAGCCAGCCGCCTCGGTCTTGAAGGGCTTGCGGAAAATCCCAATGGAACAGGGTGCACATGGGCGCGATTCCAGCCGCCAATATTTCGTCCAGGAGCCGGCTGTAGAAGTCGAAGCCTTTCGCATTCGGCTTGCCAACTCCCGCGGGCAAGATACGTGGCCACGAGATGCTGAATCGAAAAGAGTTGACGCCGAGCTTCTTCATCAGCGCAACGTCTTCTTTGTAGCGGTGATAGTGATCGCACGCTACGTCGCCCGTATGTCCCTCGAAAACGGCGCCCGGCTTCTTGCAGAAGACGTCCCAAACCGACGGGCCCTTGCCGTCCTCGGTTGCGGCCCCTTCGATCTGGTAGGCGGCGGTTGCAGCACCCCATCTGAAGTCGCGCGGAAACGCCAAGTCACGACGGAGCGTCGGGCCCAGCGCGGTCCCTCTCACGGCTCGTTGGCGGCGGACCACATCGCGCTGTGGAGACTTGGGCATCGCTACCTGGGCGTCTGACGCTACCTTCGTCTATCAGAAAAGCCCTTCCGGCACACCATTACGCCGGCGACGAGGCCCCAAATTTACGGAATGGCTGTTTCTCAACGAAAGGCCCGCTTGTTCTGCTATCCCCGTGAGACGTCGGCGGTTGCGGTGGCGGCGCGAAGAGCTACACAGCACGCTGCAGCAGATCGCCGCGCGCGAAGAGGGGACGACGGGGATCGCGATTACACACCTCGAGAGCGGACGGCACGTCGAGGTGAATGGTGACGTCGCGTTTCCGATGCACAGCGTTTGCAAGGTACCTATCGCAATCGCGGTGCTTCGAGGGGGCGAAGAGGGCGCGTTGCGGCTGGACGCGACGGTGAAGGTTCGTCCCGAGGACGTGGCGCCCGCCATGGTCGGCCCGAAGGATCGGTGGAGCAATGTGCCGAAGGACATGTCGACGCGGGCATTGCTAGAGCTGTCATTGATGGACAGCGACAATACCGCTACGGACAAGCTCCTCTCGTTGGTTGGCGGCCCGGACCGCGTCACGAGGCAGCTCAGAACCGTGGCCATCACGGGAATCAAGATCAGCCGCTCGCTTAAGCAGGGCGCCTCCGAGTTCTGCGTCGGTCCTCAATCGCAGAACCAGGACGCGACGAGAATCGTCGAGTCCTGTCGGCAGCTCTCGCGAGATCAGCAAGTCGCCGCGCGCCAGCGCGAGGAGAGGCGCGAACTCGATAGCGCGACGCCGAACGCGTTGGTCAACCTGTTGGACCGGCTGTACAAGGGGGCCCTGCTCAAAGGACCGTCGCGGGATCTCGTGCTCCAGATGATGTATGGGTCGCGTGTCGGGCCCGGCAGGATCAAAGCGCAATTGCCGTCTGGAACGCGTGTGGCCCACAAGAGCGGCAGCGGCTACCTGGCAACGAACGACGTCGGCGTGATCGACTTGCCAAATGGACGTGGACACCTGGTGGTCGCCGTCTTCATCAAGTTGTCGACCCGCGACGGTCCCCAGCAGGATCGGACAATCGCCGAGCTCGCCCGCTGCGCCTACGATTTCTTCACACGTTGACCCGGCCTGGGCCCGCGATCCTTTGGCCTTGCAACGAGCCGTGCTCCCCCATCGCGTCACGCATCGCACGCCGCCACCGCGCTGCCGAACTCCTTTCTTTAAGGGTCCGGGCCGCGCAATCAATTGCGAGTCCGCCCGCGAGGCGCTTCAATCCGCCGTCGCCGTAGGGGCACCTTGGGGGTTGGTCTGCCCATTGGCTTGCGTCGTCCTGTTTTCCCCGTAGAAACGGAGTCTTGGGGCGGACCGGGGCATGGCGGAGTTACCAGAACACTTCATACTCGGACATGTGACGCCGGTCCCGACCGGTCCCGTTTTTCCGCTTGCGCCGCCCAAAGGCTTTTGTTTCACTACGGTCGGATGCCGTTCTCCAAAAGAGCTTGGTGCCTGAAAGGGTCGCGGCTGCCCGAATTGGTCGCCATGAGTAGACCGTGACCAATGCCATGACCAATACGACAACCAAGCCGACCAACTGGGGAGTGATCGACGCTGGAATCGGTGGCCTCACAGTATTGTCAGCGATGCGCCGGAAACAACCGCACGGCACCTTTGTCTATTACGGCGACTGTCGAAACATGCCGTACAACATTCATCCGGTCGAATGGATTCGCGACAAAGCGCAGAGACTCCTGGACGAGGTTGCCCCGCGCGTTTCACAAGTGGCCATTGCGTGCAACACGATATCGACGATGGCAGAACGGCTCGATGGTAGGAATGCCCCCCTTTTCGATGTCGTCGCACCAACACAGAGGTGGTTGTCAGAAATGGTTTCCGAGGGGCTCCTGGTCATCATCGGAACTGCCACCACGGTTGCGGCGCGTGTTTACGAAGAAGTCGGGCCGCGGGTCGAGGTGGCCCGCGTGCCATGCCCCATGTTGGCCACCACGATCGAGCGCTATGGCAGTGATGCACAAGAGGTCCGCGACTGCGCCGAGCGCGAAATCGGCGCCGGCTTGGCCCGTCAGAAGGCCACCAATGTTACGGCGCTGATTGCTTGCACGCACTATTCACTGATTCGCCCAATCATCGAGGAAATCGTCTGCGGACGAGTGGGGGATGATGTGCGGTTCGTCGATGCCGGCCAGATATTCGTAGATTCGCTCGACCTTCGCACCGCCGGCCAGGGACTCTCACCTACCAACCGCGGTCAGGTAGACATTAGCCTGAACCTCGATTCCGACGACATCCGAGCTCGGCACATGCAGGCATTGTTGCGGCGGCTCGACCTGGAGGACGCTCTTCTGAACGCCATAAACATCTGACCGTCTATGACCGCATCCATTTGCGACACCTCACGCTTCGGTCCTGCGGCTGGTGTCCGGGAAAGTCGAGAGTTTCCATGCGTAGTCGCGGAAAATTGGTTGTACCTGCGCTGGACTGGCCACGCGACACCCGCACATTGATCGACTTAGTGGGCGGAACGCCCTTGGTGCGCATGCGCAGCGTAGAAAGCCCAAGCCGTCCGAACGTGGAGATCTACGCCAAGCTCGAAAAGCAGAATCCCGGCGGCTCGGTCAAAGATCGGCCTGCAGCGATGATGTTGTGGCACGGAATCAAAACCGGGGCTTTGCGCCCCGGCAAGACTATCTTGGAATCTACATCGGGAAATACCGGGGTGGCGCTGGCAATGCTGGCGGCCTCGCTGGGATACCCAGTGACTCTCACCGTCGCAGACAACATCAGCCCGGAGCTGATCGTCGCTTTACGCGCGTTTGGCGCCGAGCTGGTCCTGACTGCGGGAAAACAGGGGTCTGATGGGGCCTTGCTGCGGGCCAAGGAAATGGCGGCTGCACGGCCTGACCAATATTTCGTCCCCGAGCAATACGACAATCCCGCGAACTATTGGGCACACTATCTGACGACGGGCCCAGAAATTTGGTCGCAGACCCAAGGTCGGGTCACGCATCTGGTTGCCGCCGTGGGCACGGGAGGGACCGTGATGGGAACCGGCTGGGCGCTGCGCGAGCGCAATCCACAAGTGCGACTGATCGCGGTCGAGCCCGACGAGGCCCAACATGGGTTGAACGGAATGCGCCACATCCCTTCCACGATTCGTCCTCGCATTTACGACGAAGAGTACCTCGACGCCGTGGTGCGGATCAGCACGCCAGGGGGCCGACAGGTCTCGTACAATGTGGCGGCCCGGGAGGGAGTCTTGCTGGGCCCTTCCGGCGGTGCAGTGCTGGCGGCCGCGCAGCGTATTTCCATGGATGAATCGCGCGCGGTCATCGTCTGTGTACTCGCGGACGGTGGCGCGCCCAGTGTGTGGAAACAGGAAACCACTGTGGAGAGCGTCGCCTTATGATGGCTCGATAGCACAGCTGCGACTGTTCTCGAAACCCGTCGCGCCCATGCGACAGTCCAGGGACCAGCCCACGGAGGCCAATGCCACGTATCGCCATAGTTCACACGCTCAGACACCTCACGCCCAACTTGGAATTGGTTTCCCCCTCGCAGATCGAGTTGATGAAGCTCGCCCTGCAGAAAGACGATTGGCAGGTTGCCACCATTGAGTACGCCCCAGAAAGCATCGAGGAGGATCTGGCGCAAATGGCGCCGCATCTCGTTTTTCATGTGGCCTACGGCTACGTAGACCAGGCCCGACGGATCACCGAGACGCAGGCGCAGATCGCGGCGCGGTTCGAGCGGCTCGGAATCAACCACGTGGGCTCGCTGGCGATGGCACAGACGCGCGCCCAGGACAAACTTGCGGCCGGTGAGCAACTGAGCAGCGTCGGTATCGCAGTTCCTCGGCTGGTACCTACCCAAGCCGACGAGCCTCGGGCCGTGGTGCTCAAGCCGCGCAGAGGCGGCTGTCATCGCGGCGTGCACGTCGTCCGACTTGCCGCCGGCGCATCCGCGCAGGTTCCTTCGGATGAGGAGTACTTGCTGCAGGAGTATATCGACGGCGCCGAGTTCACCGTGGGCGTGCTGGAAGAGGCAGGTCGCTTGGTAGTGCTTCCACCTGTAGAGGTCCGATTCGATTGTCCCGAACACTTCCCTCACGTCATGGTCTGGGAGCAGTATCCCTGGAGCTACCACTTCGACAGCGGTCGGGGTTTGGGTCTCGAGAAAGTCGCTGCCCGTGCCTTCCAAGCGCTTGAGCTGCGTGACTACGCCCGATTCGACATTCGCATCGACCCGATACGCGGCCCAGTACTGCTAGACGCGAACTCGCTGCCCAATCTTGATCCCCAACTCAGTTTGTTGCCCGCGGCGGCCCAACACACCGGTCGCAACTACGCAACCTTGATCACTGAAATGGCGCGCGCCGCGCACCGACGCTGCAAGGGGCAAACGGAGCAGGTGGCGCAACCGATTGCAAACGCGCCGGTCTCCGACGAAGGTGGACCGATTTCAAGTTGACGCGAAGGTGTCTACGGTGACCTCGACGCGCGGGCGGACTGACCGGGTCTCGACGAAGATGACGGATGTTGCATGACGTGCTTCCGTGCACGGGCGGAGGCCCGTCAGCCTCCGCCCGTGCGATGTCGTCGACGTACTGGGTATGCGACGCCGGGGAAGACCAGCTCCTTCTCCCGGACCAGCAGCGCCAGGACGCCGGTCATGGTGATCCGGTGCCGGCCCGTCGGCTTGGAACGATGCTGGTGGTCTCCTTCCGGGGGAAGGTGTCGTTCTCCGTGGTGAGGACGGCGATGGTCTCGCCGACGCCGCCATCTTGGTAACCGAAAACGGATCTCATCACTGCTCGGCGCTGCTTGCCGGTTACCAACGTGTCCCCGCAAGCTCGGCGGGGTCGACAATCACTCCGCCATCAAGCTCGGCAGGCCGGACAGTCTCCGGGCAATTCCGGGTGTAGAAATTCATCGCCACAGCGACCCGTGTCGCATTAGATTCTTCTAGCGGACGCACATAATGAGGGTGCGACCGCCCATCAAAGAAGAGCAAGCGGCCCGACACCGGGTGAATGATGGTGCAATCCCGGTCAACGTCTGCCGTTGAACGTGACGCTGGGTTGTTCGCGACGACGAGCTCGCCACCGGTACCTGGCGCGTGGTCTGTCACATAGAGCAAGCCCGCAAGCGGATTCGAATCGACGTGGCAGACGTACCGCATTTGGTTGCCCCGCACGACATTGAGCATCACACCATATCGATCGCACTGTGCCGCGAGCAGTTCGTCGATACACATCCGTTGAGCCAACTCTTTGAAAATGCCACGATAGCAGTGATAGAGCCAGGGGAGTTCTTGGCGGACCACATCTCCACTAACCTCGCAGACCGGCAACGGTGTATCTCTATCCGCTTCGCGCGACGTCGGCGCATTCGGGACAAACATCCGGACACTTACACGTCGTGCGACGTCCAATACTGCTTCCTCCCAGCCACGCGGCAAGAAGTGCCGAGCGTCGTAGGACATCCAGCAGAATCGATTCAAAATGCGATCGCTCATTGTCAACACCTACTGTTCAAATCCGCAACGGCAACCGAAGAACGACTCGCTTCCCTTCTGTGCCACACTCTCAACGACAGCCGTTTGTCCCATGGCACGCCCCACGCGGACAGAAGAACGTTCTCTCGCGCGGCCATCGATCAGGGATCACACCCAAGCATTACAAACAGCGCCGTAAGCCGCGCGCGGACTAGTTCGAATTCTTTGACGGCAAAGCTCAATTCGGACTCGCGCCATCGCCGCGTCGCGTCCGTGAGCTCCAGACTGGTGATCAGACCTCCCGCGAAAGCGACGCGCGACAAGTGGGCAGCCTCGGCGGCCGCTCCGCGCGAGCTGCGGCTCACCTCTAGGTTGGAAGAGGCCGCTTCGACCGCACGTCGACTTTGTGTCACCTCGAGCTGGCCACGTCGCGTGGTCTCCCGCAGAGACTCTTGCGCCGCGTGATAGGTCCCCTTGTTTGCGGCGCGTTCCCCCAGTCGAACTCCGTCAAACAGTTCCCACGTGAGCAGAGCCCCGACTGTCCAGCTCAGGTGGCGACCATTCGGCGAAGCAAGAGCGTTTGACACGTATCCGAGGGTGGAAACGGCATGGATCTTGGGGGTGAACGCATACAGCGGACTGCGGACGTTCCGCTCGGCGACCTCGACGTCGAGCTTGGCGCTCTGCAGATCGGCCCGTGCGCGGACGTCGCCGAGCACGTGACAGGCCATCTCTTTCTCGGAGAAGAGGCCGTCGACCTTCAAGCCGGGGGCCACGCCCCATCCCGAGGCGTCGCCCAGCACCGTCCCCAACGCCTCTCGCGCGCGCAACAGGCCTTCGTTCGTTTGGAGCAGCTGCGTGCGCGCTATCGAGACCTCCTGTTCGGCCCGCAAGACGTCCAACTTCATCGTGTGGCCGCCCAACTGAGCGCTTCGATTGGAGATATCGAGCACCGCGAGCGCGGAACGGAGCGATAAGCGGCTGATCTCCGTCAACCGCTCGGCCATAACCACCGTCACGATTGCATCGGCCAGAGTTGCGAGCGTAATGCGATCGATGTTCGCGCCGGCGGCGTGAACCGACTCGACGACACGTGAAGCGGTCGCCCTATCGAACCAGGCTCGGGGAGCAATGATCGGAAGCGCCAGGCCCAGGTTCACGGTGGCGCCGAGCGGCGGTTGCGGGATTGTGGTCCCCTGCTCTACGCCGCTGGCCAGGAAGGCCGTGCCGAGCCCCAGGAGCATGTGCTGAGTCGCGGTCCCCGTGATCGACAGCGACGGAAGCAGCGCCCCGAGCGCCTTGCGAGAGAGCCCCTCAGCCTGCTCCACCCGCGCGAGCGCCGTTCGGATGTTCGGGGAATTCGATCGGACGATATGTACGCCTTCTATCCAGGACCCGAGCACCTTGACGGGCGAAGGGGGAGGTCCAAGCATCGGATCGTTCACCGCCTTCAGTAGGGCATCAGGGTCAGGCGCTGGATCCGCACGCGCGCGGCGTGGAGTCGCTGCCAGCAGCACCGCACAGACAAGGGCCAGTGGCCAGGATGACCTCAGCGACCGCATCGGGACCTCGCCAGCGGCTGCAAGGCGCCCAGGAATGTCCAGGCGCGCGCCGGCTTGAAGTAATCGTGCGTCCTGAAGATCTCGAAGTAGGTGGCGATGAGAACGGCCACGCGAGGCACGCTGTCGGCCCACCACCCAGCCTCCTGATCCGCCTGGCGTGAGCACTGACGGTGTGGGATCAACTGTTTCTGTGTCTTGATCGTGAACAGGGTGAGGAAGACTTCGAAGGCGCAGAAAACATACGTCACGATGGCGGGCAGCGACATGATCTCGAATCGAGGCAATTTTTGAAACACGCGCCACCACAGGCAGCGAACGAAGAGGAACGTGTGCATGAACATAATTGCGCGCCGAACGCGCGGATCATCCGAAGTCAGGAGAGCTAGCACGAGGACTTGGGCGGCCAGCAGCAGAGTCGGGGCGTCGATCAGCATCATCAGATCGGCCTAAAGGTTCGAAGCGATTCCAAGCGCGCCGATCATCGCGCGCGCGCGGCGGCAACTGTCTCGCGGATGCAATGGTTCATCCAAGCCAGCGGCCACTTGCCTGAGCGCCGCTTGCGCGCGAGAGGTGAAGTGGACCGTCCCGTCCCGATCGATCGACTCGATGCCGTCACGTCGCGCCGCACGGGCCATGAGCTCCACAGGTTCGATCGGGCCATCCCAGGGCAGATCGAGCTCGACGCGGTGATCGCCGGGGGAGATTCGCACGGGATAGCCTCCCGGCAATCCGAGGGGCCCTGGGCAAGAGCGGTGGACCGGCTGCTCGCCCAAGAGCGCCACCACGAGCTCCAGTGCGTCGAACGCCGTCAATCCGTTTACCGATCGGTCGAACGTGAGCCCCGACAAGGTCGATGCCGGCGCTGGCTGCCATCGCGAATCGTCGCCGATCTGGATGAGAGGAAGATCGTTAGGGTCGGCGTCCGGACGCAGCGAGAGAAAGGCCTTGACGTGCGCGTGATGGGCGATGACCCGCAGCCGGGCGGTGGACGTTCTGCCGTCCTCCGGGGCGTCGAGCGCGAACGTTCCCAACGAAGCTCGCACCCGTCCGGCTATCAACGCGACGTTACCTACGCCCAGATCCGGCGCTAGGCCTAGAGGGAAAAGCGCCGGGTGAGTTGCGTCCGGATAGGAGGCATTCACGATCCATCCGGGGAAGTCGGTTTCGCGCACCGCCGTCATGACGGACATCAAGATCGGAAGCTGCAACGGGAGCTGCGCGCCAAATCCCGCCTCAGCCAACGAGGCCGCCTGGGCCGAGACGTGCTCGAACGTCCACCATGGGGACAACAGGGTCGCGCAGTTGACAATCACCGCCGGAGCACGGTCCCGAATCAGCTGCTCCAGCCGAGCTGTATCGAGCGCGTCCATCATGACCGCCTCGATCCGCGTGCGGCCCCAATTCTCGATGATCCTCAGCTGCGCCGCCGCGCGGTTCGATCGGCTGACCACGACGATGCCGCCGACTTCGCCTCGGGTCGCCAGGAGGTCCACCAACCGCCGACCGAGGTCGCCTAGGCCAACGATGAGGACGTTCGGCCGGTGCCGGGCCGAGGTCATGGCCGAGCCTCCGCTGGCGCCTTCCCTGTCGTCTCCGACCGGTTGGGTGCGTGTTCGTAGACCCACGTGCGAAACAGGTCTCCGAGGTCGGTCGGGCTCGCCGAAGCGAAGACGCGCTCAAACTCCTCGCTGCTCACGAGTCGTCCGGCGTACGAACGCGAATAGGTCGCCAGGGCCGCCCAAAATGGGCCGTCGCCCATCGCGGTGCGAAGCGTCGCCAGAAAGAGACAACCCTTGCTGTAGACGATGGCGCACTTCACTCGAAGCGACGGATAGTCGCCTGTGAAAGCTATCGGTACGTCGAAACCGACGTTGACAGCCACCTGGAATCGTTCGCGCGCGCCACGCAGGTCCTCCTCATAGGCGGAGCGACCCCATCGATGCTCGTCGAAAGCGGCCGCCATGAAGACGGCCATGCCCTCGTTGAGCCAAAAATCCGCCCAGCGTCTACAGGTAATGAGGTTTCCCCAAAATTGATGGGCGAGTTCGTGCGAGATGACCCAGGTCCGACCGGACGGGGTGCCGAGACCTGTCAGGAGCTCCCTCCCGAGAATGGAGAACGACGTCGCCTCCTGCGCGACATCGCCGTCGACGATCACCTGGCGATACACTCGCCGAGGAAACGACTGTCCCGCTTTGTGTACGAAGAAGTCCAACGCAGCCGCGGTCTGCTCGAACATTTGGCGGACGGGGATTGGGTGGTGGTCCACATCCTCCATGTAGATTTCCAGGGTGACCTCTCCGTGGCGCTCGGCAACACGGGTAAAGTGACCGACCGCAAACGCGAACAGATAAGATGAATACGGCGTGCGCTCCCGCCATACGGTTCGACGACGGCCGTTCACCAGGCCGGCGCTTCTCGGAACTGGCTCGCCGCTGGCGACGACGGTCAGATCGGGAGGCGCAACGATTGTCAGCTGCGAGGTGGCCCTATCATCCGGGCCCTCACGACAGATCATCCAGTGGCAAGTGAAAAAGCTGGTGTACGCGCCCCGGGCGCCGAACTCGACCCCCTTCGGCCGAGTCGCTTGGTAGTCCACCGCGATGGTCGTGATTTGATTTCGCCGCAGGGGCTTGCTCAGTCGTACGTCGACACGGTCAATCGAAGGACCCCTGGAAAGGGGTGCGCCGGCCTCCGACCTCAGCGCCACTACGTCGATGCCGTTCCTCGGGAATCCCACCTGTTCGAGATTGTCCTGCAGGCTCCGGACCCGGATGCGCTCGCGGTCCTTTATCTGCTTCATTTTGAGATCGACCTCGATCTCGTTGTCGTAGTCCAGGACTTCGTAGTCACGCCCATCGGCCACGGCCCTGGGCATGATCCATGCTCCCGACAACTGCGAAGACCGGCCGAAAAGAATCGCTAAGATCGCGGCGACGAGGACCTGGAGGCGGCTGAACGGGCGGCGATCCCTACCGAACCGAGCGCTGTGGCAAGGAGCCTTCACGATCACGCGGTCGACGGGAGCCCGCCGTCCTCAGTCTTGTGCGCTCGTGCCGGCGACGAGGGAGGAGGATGCCCGGCGGCCGCGCCGGCGTCTGTCGCACGGGCCAGACGTTCCGGGCCGCCGTTCTCCCACCACCTCGCCACGGAGAAGAGGGTCCAGATCCGCTGGGGGCTCGCCCAGGGGTCCGACCCGGCAGGTGCTTCGAGAAGAGTCCGGACCACCTCGGAGCGACATCCCAAGACCTTCCACAGGGACGAGTTTACGGTTCCGTCGACGATCTCGCTGTGCAAACGCGGATCTTCTTTCCAGTGACCGAAGGGAACGGTGAAGGTCATCCGTGGTCGCACCTGGACTTCTTGAGGGATGTCATCCTGAAACGCCAGGCGCAGAACGAATTTCTCGATTGCTTTCGTGCTCGGCCGTAGCCTGAGGCCAGGCGCGTCGCCCCGACGATACAGCCACGAGATCGGCATCTGGGCCGCGAGTTGCACCACTTCTCGAGCGAAGAACGGATAGGCGACCGGGAGCGACGCCAAGGCCGAGGCGAAGGTCATCTCGTTGACCAGCAGATCCGCGCTCCGGAGCTCGGCCTCAATCTGAAGGATGGCGGCATTCGTGGCAAGGTCTCCGCGCGCAGCAGCCTCGCGGTAGTACGGCATCAGATCGTCATAAAGGGCCGCGTCGATCGCTTGGCCGGGAAACAGTCGCCTCAACCAGGACACATTCAGGGGGCAGCACTGGCCAAGGTAAAAGAGCGACGTCGGGGCGCGCCGTGATTCGTTGAGCAATCGGCTCCACACTCGCTCGGCCCCTTCCACTTCTGCGCGGTCTGCGAACGTCCAGGCCGCATGCCCCTTCTTATGAAAACCGACAAACACCTCGTCGCTTCCGAGCCCCGAAATCACCAGCTCACAACCCTGTGCTGCGGCAGCCTCCGACAAAGCGAACTGGTTCGCTCCCGCCCATAACAACAAGGGCGTCGGATGTTCCACGCTTCGATCGAGCAAACGGATGAGGTTGTCGGGTCCAACGGCGACAACCGTCAGGGGCAGACCGTACCGAGCGCAAACGAGCTCTGCGTAGATACGCTCTTTGGGCCCCGCCCGGCCTGTGTGATCGACGACAAAGCAACGAACTTCGCAGGAACTCCGCGCCAGGTGGGCGATCAAGGTCGAGTCAAAACCCCCGGACAGGAGCACGCCGACCCGCCTTTTGTTACCGATTGCCCTCCTCACCGAGCCCGCCAGCGTACTGCGCACCGCCTCGATCGCGTCCTGCGGCCGCAGATCCGTCCAAGATGGTCCGACCGCGGCGCACCAGATCCGGACCGGCGCGACCCCATCTGCGGTCGGAGCCAACCGGAATCCAGGCGGAAGGGTTCCCACGCCCTGAAGGAGGGAAGAGAACAGTCGTGGCGTCGCGCGGCCAAACAAGGTGATGACGTCGACCGCGCTGAGGTCAGCGCCTCGCGATGAAGAAGATAGGCGCCAGTACAGTGGGGGATCGGTTATTTCAGACCGGACAAGAGTACCGGAGGACCGCTCCATCACGGTCACAGCGCCGCAGATGGCGAGGGGAGGTCGCGAACGTGGGCTGCCATCGCCTCAACGTCCCGAAGAAAGGTCCCCCGAAAATTCGCCTGGTCGTAGTTCGCCAGCGCACGCCGAAACATACGATCCCGGCTCTCCCAACGATTCTTCGCCGGATATCCCTGAACGCGAGCAACATCGTCGTGTGAGATGTGAAGAGCATGACCGCGGTTGATCCTCGTCAAGCCGGCACCCAACGTGAGGCGGCAAATCATGTCCTGGTCTTCCCACCCCCATCCGTCGAGTTGACTGTTGTAGCCGTCAATCTCTTCGAAGGAATGGCGGTTGACCAAAAGCAAGCCGGGCGCCATCCGCCCGCCGTCTTGAGCATCCTCCTCGTGATCGACAATTTGGACGCTACGATTGTCCGCCGTCTTGAGACGCAGTTCGTAACCAAAAGACGAAATGAAGCGTGCTCCCCGCGAATTGAGCTCCGTCTCCTTGACGCGGGCAAAGGTGCCAAATGTGCCCGACGTGCTTCGGACGGCATCGAGCAGGTCACCGAAGGTGGCCACGTCTAGTAGGATGTCGCAGTCGCAAAAAAACAAGAACCGTCCCCGCCCATGCCGGGCACCTAGATTTTGGGCCTTTGGCTTGTTGAAGTAGGGTTGATTGTCCACCTCGACAACTCGGACGTCAGGCCTATCGCCAATTTGAGCCTTCAGCCATCGGGGATCGCCTCCGAAGTTGACGACGACGACCTCGCCCCGATGGGCGGCCGCGCACGCCTGCATGCTTGGCAACGCACGATCGAGCTCACCGCGATCCCGCCAAGACACCACGATTGAGAGATCCAACTCGCCGGTTGCCATTATCGCTTCGGACGTCCTTATTCCTTGCTCGCGGCCCCAACGATCGATTCGATTCGTCCGGCGGTCCTCGGCGGCCGGTCGTACTTCTCCAGGAGCCTGCAAAATCTCGTCACCAAACTCGGTGCGTCGAGGCCCGCCAATCTGCGGAGGTCATCCTCGGCACCGGATTGGCCGCTCCAATCGGGCGGCCACCCTGCGACGTCGACCTCCCCCTTGAATCCGCCCCGGCGCAAGAGCTCGCCGGTACCACCTGCGACGGAGTGATCGTCGATCACCATGACAGCCACGCTCGAATCGAGCAGGCCGCGCCACGTCGGACCCGCAGCACCCCACAAGTGTGGAAGATGGAGGACTCCGACCTCGACACCGCGCTCGCGGAGCAGAGCCTGGACCTCGAGCGCCCACGCGGTCGCTAGGCCAGATGCGCACAGGGCGATCCTGGTGGGACGGCCGAGCCATCGATTGAGAGAATCTCCCGCCGGCAAAGCCGCGACCAGTCGTCGGGGCAAACGGACATAGGATGGTCCGCCCACTCCCAGCGCATGGGCAGCTGCCGCGGTCGCGTCCCGTCGATCGCCGGGAGCCCAGATCTCGAACCGCGGAAGCACAGACATCAGCGCGATATCGGTCAATGCAACGTGCGTCTTCCCGTTGCGACTCCCGCAACCTCCGGCATGAGATCCGATCAACGTCACCGGAAGGCCAGTCTGACTGACGCAGGTCCGGATTTGGTCGTATGCGCGGTAGCACAAGAAGGCGGCAAAGGAAAAGACAAAGGGCAGCGCGCGACAGGCTGCCATCCCGGCGGCTGCGGAGACCATCGCCTGTTCCGCAATGCCGGCATTCAGAAAACGATCGGGGTGCGCGTCGGCGAAAACGCCTGCGCCGTCCGAGTCCGCCAAGTCGCCATCCAGCACCCAGATCCGCTGGTCGGCGGCCGCCGCCAACGACAACCTGGCTGCGAAGGCCACTCCTAGCGTTATTTCCACGTCATTTCCTCGATCGCGCGCCTATATTCGTCGCTGGTGAGGTTGGTGCAATGGTAACGCTCCGGGTCTCCTTCGAAGAGCGCACATCCTCGCCCCTTCCGCGTCCGCGCTACGGCGATCGAAGGGCGCTCGCCGGCGCGCTCGACCGCCATGCCCTGGAAGACACTTAGCAAATCTGCGAGATCGTGGCCGTCTACGTCATGCACGGTCCAACCGAACGCGCGCCATTTCTCCAGCATCTGGGGGACGGGCGTCGAATCCAGGTCGGGACGATGCTTCCATCCGAACTCTTGCGCGCCGTTGCAATCAACGATTACATGAAGATTGCTCAATCTGTAACGGGCCGCTAACAGAGCAGCCTCCCAAATTTCACCCTCCTGACATTCGCCGTCCCCCACGATCACCCAAACGTGGGCACGAGTCTCTCGCAAGGCCAAAGCCATTCCGGCCCCGATTGCGATCCCCTGTCCCAGTGAGCCTGTGGAGAAATCGACTCCACGAGTAGCCGTCATGTCTGGATGGCCTTCGACCTGGGCTCCGAACCGGCCGTACTTTCGAAGGCTGTCCAGGGGAACGATTTTTCGCGCAGCCAACACCGCATAGAGCGCTATCGCGGCGTGCCCCTTCGACAGAATGATGCGGTCACGATCAGGCTGCATTAGGTTGTCTGGGCTCAGACGCACGATACCCTCGTAAAGCGCGACGAGGATGTCGACCACGCTGAGCGAACCGCCAAAATGGCCTCCGCCCGCCTCATGCAAGCTCTCCACGACTCGCCTGCGAGTGACCGCGGCCTGGCGACTGAGGTAGGCAACAAAGGTGGTCACGTTGTTGCCAGGATCACAGAGGCTCTCTTCGCCCGTCGATTTACTCCCGCAGGCCAACACTCGGCCGACCATACACACATACCGCCACAAGGCAAAGGAAAATAGAATCGAAGCGAAGCGACCTCGAAGCACCACGCAACGATGCACAATCGGATTGACAGGTCTGGAAACCGCCAGGAATATTCGCGCCATCCGTTAACGGAGGTTTCAATGTCGAGGACGTCAGCGAGGCGCGAGAGATCTGCGGGAAAGGCCTCACGCCTGCAGGTGGTCGTTCACACATGGATTCGCCTCGCGTTTCTCACATGGTGACTCGTATTGTGCCGCATCGGTTCGCCAAGTCGGGGTTAGGTCTTTTGCTGCTTCTCGTCGCGATCTATGCGCTCAGGCGGTACGCGATCCTTACCATCAGCACCGACGCCGTCGTCGTCACGAATTTCATCGAAGTCTCCGCGCCGATCGAGGGATTCGTGCGACATGCACAGGACGTCATGGAGGGAAAGACCGTCGCCGCGCATGAACGGCTCTGCACGGTCGAAAATCCGCATGTCGATCGGACCGCGCTCGCGGACCTTCAGAGCCGACTGCAGACGTTGGACGGAGACGTCCAGTCTCTCGAAGTGGTGGTACAGGCTCTGGACAGGCTCGGCGGAAGGTTCGAAACGAGAGGGAACGACTATCAGCAGCGGCGAGCGCGTCAGATGGACCTGTTGGTCTTGCAATCACAGTCGCGTATTGAGGCCGATCAGGCTCGCCTCGCTGAATCACAGTCTCGTTTCCGTCGGATGCAGCGGATGGCCGATGCTGGACTCACCTCTCCGGAAAATGCGGAAGGGGCCCGACGCGATGCTACGGTCGCGGAGCAGTCGCTCGCTGGCTCCCGACACGAGATGGAGGGTCTGGTCGCCAACGTCGACGCGCTGAAAAAGGGGTTTAGCGTCAGCGATCTGTCCGCGATGGACCGATCGTATTCGGGCCAGCGCCGAGACGAAATAACCCTCCGGCTGGTTCAGCTACGAGGTGAATTGAACGTTAAGCGGGCGCAGCGTCCTGCGTTGGCCGAACAGTTGAAACGTGAACAGGCCCAAGTCGACGCATTGGCGACCGCGACGTTGGAGACACCGCGGAGAGGTAGAGTATGGTCCGTCGAGGCGGCTGACGGAAGGTTCGTAATGCGTGGCGCGCCGATCGTTAGGTTGATCGACTGCAGCCACCTCGACGTCCTGGCGTATCTCCCGCCGTGGCAGTACGACCGCGTGAGGATAGGCGACGAGGCCACCATCACGGTCTTGGCGACAAAGCAGCGCTTTCAGGGCAAGGTTTCCCTCCGACTCGGTTCCCCCGAGTCTCGGCTATCACGCGCGGGAGCACTCACTGTTCCGCCCGACCAGCGGCAACGATACGCCGTTCTCGTCTCCTCGCTGGCACTCACGACCACCTTGGGGGCGACTTGCGACGTGGGAGAGAACGTCGAAGTGCGGTTCAAATGACGAGGAAGATTCCATGACATGGGAACTGGCTGCCATCCCCTGCATCGCCATCTGGGGAGCGCTGTGGCTAGTATTGCCGTGGGTCCCCACGGAGAGTCGCATTGTTCGCACGGGTGTGTTCTATGTCATCATGGCGCTGCAGGTGCGCTACCTATGGTGGCGGTTCGTGTACACGCTCCCGCCCTCCGAGCCCAGCGGCGCATTTCTGTACGCCCTCGTGGTCTTCGCGCTCGAATGTGCGGTGGTTTACCCGAGCTATAACTTTCTGGGACGCCTGCTCCGCACCAGCGACCGTAGCGCAGAGGCCGATGCGCACGGTGATTGGTTTTCTTCCCGGGGCACGCCCCTGGTCGATATTTTGATCCCGACGTACAACGAAAGTTGGAGCATTCTCGAGCGGACGATCGTCGGAGCGCTACACCAAGACTACGAGCGCGTCCGCGTATGGGTCTGCGATGATGGACGGCGGGGGTGGTTGCAGAAGGAGGCCGAGCGGCTGGGCGCAGGGTACCTCGTCCGGTCTGACAACCTACACGCCAAGGCCGGCAATCTCAACAGCGCGTTGTCGCAGATCGCAGCGATGGAAGAACAACCCGAGTTCGTTGCGGTGTTGGACGCCGATTTCATTCCTAGGCGGCGCTTCATATCGCGCACGATGGCGCTGATGCACGCCCCAAACGTCGGCATAGTTCAAACTCCTCAGCATCACTTCAACCCCGATCCCTTTCAACGGGCATTCAGGAGTTGGGACGGTTGGCCTGACACGCAGCGATTCATGTTCAACGTCGTGCTGCCGGCGCGCGATGCGGAGGATCAGGCATTCTGCTGCGGAACCTCGTTTCTGGCGCGCATGTCCGCTCTGACGGCCATCGGCGGTTTTCCGACGGAGTCGATTACTGAGGATGTCTTGACCACCATGAAGATGCGCCACGTCGGCTACACGACCGTGTACCTCCGGGAGCTTCTCACCACGGGCCTAGCAGCCGAGGGGCTGCACGAATATCTGACACAACGGGGACGCTGGAGCTTGGGAGGCGTACAAATCGCTTGGTGGGTATTCCGGCTTCCTAGGACGGTCCGCTCCCTCTGGCAGCGCTTCCTCGGCATCGAGCCATTTCTTCGTTGGGGGTATGTGTCGCTCATTCGGGTTGCGTTCTTATTGATCCCGCTGCTCTATTGGATCTTCGGCGTTAGCCCTGCAATTCTCACTCTGGCCGGACTGTTATGGTATTCGTTTCCTTTGATGGCATTGCAACGCTGTTATATGAGCTGGCTGAGCCGTGGTGCACATCTGCCAATTCTGGCTCAGGCCGAGACGTTGATCGGCAGTTTCGCCGTAATTCCCGGCATGTTGAAGGGCCTCTTTCAGAGGCGTCAGCATCGATTCGTCGTCACCGACAAGGGCGTCAGCCATAGCGGCGGCGTCGTCCACTGGCGCGTTCTCCGCTGGCTGATCGGCTACGTCGTGTTGACCGCCATGTCGATGGCGTATCGCCTTCTGATTGTCGAGCGCGGTCAGAACGACAACGCCTTTACGTACGTGATCGTCTTGTGGAGTTGCGTGACGCTCCTCACGGTCTTCGTGGCCATCGCAGTGTGTTTCGAGTCGCCACAGCCGCGCCGGGAGCAGCGTTATCCGTCCAGCAACCTTCTGTCGATCGCCGACGCCGCCGGTCGCACGGTGCAGGGGCGCGCGATCGATATTTCCGTTTCAGGCGCGAAGATCGCTGCTGGCCAACCGCTGTCCGTCGGAGAGGCCTTGTCGATCAATCTGTCTGGTTTGGTGTCGCCCCTCCAAGCGACGGTCGTCCGCCGGACCGGTACCGGAGGATATGGGCTGGAATTTCGGTCCACGGACGAACAGCGGATCGAGCTGATTCGGATGATCTTTTGTTCCGATCGCTACGTCCACCCGCTCCAGCACGGGAGCACGGTCGCCATCGTCCGGGCAGTTCTCCGTCGACTGACGTCGTAAAAGTGCATCCGGCGGCGTTGCGTCGCGGTCCGCGCGACTAGAAGACGGCGTCGAGAGACGCGCCGAGAGGCGGTGCTTTTCCGTCCTCCCAGGGGGGATTAACCCGGTAGATTACCTGGTCCGACTTGAAGGTGTCGGCCGTATTGATCCGGTTTCCGACGTCCACCACAATTCCCGGCACGCCCAATCCTCGATAGAAGCCTGGTGCGGTCGTCTGAACATGAGCCGCTCCGAACGGCACCACCAAGAATCGAAGGCCGTCGTAGAGGCTGTTCACGAACTCCGCCCCCTCCGCGAACTGCTCGGCGACGCGATCCTGGCCGCAGCTTTCGAACGCGGGGTAGTGAGCCGCGGTATGGTTGGCTAGAACCCAGCCACTCTGGACGAGAGCCCGCAAGCCATCGGACGTCTCGAAGATCCGGAAGGCGTCGCGACGAACCCAGTCGGGAACTCGCTCCTCATAGGTCGAGTGCACGACGGAGAGGATGTCGGGGGAAAAGTGACGGGTCAACCAAGCCTTCAACGACGTCGTCGGAAGGTATCCATGCGGCCGCAACCGAGCACGCAAAACGCGCAACCCGTCCGCGAACCTTAGGCCCGACAACATACAGTGCCAGTACATCTCGATTCGCGAGACGAACCGCGAACATATCGAGAGAGCGCCTGTAACGGCATACCTCTTGAGGATCGGCGCGGCAAACCGACGGACACCCGCGAATCCGTCGTCGAACCAAAACGCAAAGGTGGGCGCCGCAAACGGGTGCCCTACCAGCAGACGATCGAGGGCCTCGTCCATCGACATCAAAACCCCGGCGTGCGACAGCATCTCGACGTGCCGGGCAAAAACGTCGGGAGAATGGTGATAGCCGATCCCGCGGACGAGGACCGACGACTCGTAGTTGACGTCGTGGTAATTGAGGATGTAGAGGCCGGGAGCGGCAGCGGCGGGTAGCTTAATAGCTGCGCTCCTTGCCGAGTGCATAGCGAAGCCAGCCTTGCCTCAGATCGCCGGCAACCAACTCGGCTCTCGCGTCGTCCCAATCGGACAGGCGCATCGTCGAGCCACGGTCTGGCTGGGGGAAGATCCGAATCGCCTGGGCGGTCAGTAACTCGCTGACCACCTCCGCCATGAGCCAATTGCCGAGCGCGACCGACCGATAGAAGAGATCCGTGGGGCGATCGTCCGCATAGGCGGTTACCGTCGTACGCCGCAAAATGGGTCCGCCATCGGCGTTGGAACTTGCGAGGTGTACCGTGTTGCCGAGCCAATCCGTTCGACGGTAATAGAGGGCTTGTTCGATGGTCGCCGATCCTTTGAGCTCCGGAGACCATCCCGCGTGTGCGTTGATGGCGACTCCACGGGCCGACCGTAGCACCTCCGTCGACAGCAGCGGACCTCCCAGAATCAAGAGGAAGTACGGATCGATCTCTTTGAGGCGCGTCGGCAGCACCCGTCCCATGTCGGAACGCGGGATGCGTTCGGGCGAGAGAAGCCCTCCCTGCGAAGCCAGATGCCGTAACTCCTCCTCGAAGATTGCGGCCTCGCCGCTTCCTTCCCCGTCAAGCGGCCGCGGCAACTGTTCCGGCGGTGCGTCCGAAAGTGCAAACCACGCTCGGACGAGCCCGGGGTGCTCATGGTTAATGACCGAGGCAAGGTGAACGTGGTGTAGCGCCAGGCCGCCGGTGACGATGGCGGCGGAGCGCCGATCGCCGGGCGGCGGCGAGAAGGTCGTCCAAGGAAGGTCGAGCGGGAGCATTGCGTGCTTTTCTCGAGACCGGAACCTATCATGTCGTGTTTCGTGCAAGTGCCCCTTTCGCTGACGATCCATGCCTTGAGATAGCTCCCAGGGCGCGTATCGTTGGTCACGCAGATGCCGCCGTTGCGAGTCGTCGAGGATCTGGCCGTTCTGGCGGCCCTGCCTTCTGGGCAACGGTTGCGATGTTACGTGCCCGAGCAGGTCACGACCGCCTACCCCATCCACGAATGTGGGGAGCCGCTGCTGTCGCTCTCAGAGCTGTTCGAGCGGTCGTCCGTCTCCGTCCGATTGGCCCCCTCCGATCCGGGACAAGATCCCCGTCTTTCCCTGCGCGCCGGCGCGGCGTTGCGGCTGATCGAGGCGGCCCGACGACTTACGCGCGAGAGTGACGGCCAACTGATCCTGTCGCTCGACGACGCATTCCGTCCACTCTCTGTGCAGCGGCGGTATTTCAGCGAGGCCTGGGCTAGGGCAAAGCGGCTCCTCGGAGAGGGCACCGACGCGCGGGCGATCTGGGTCGAGGTCACGAAGTGGGTCGCCGATCCGGACCTCACCCCGCCCCACTGCACCGGCGGGGCAATCGACCTCACGATCGCGAGAGCCGACACAGGAATCGCGCTCGAAATGGGCACGCCGTACACAGGGCTCGACGGCTTGCTCGACGTCCGCTCGCACACTTGGAACACCGAGGTGTCCCCGCTGGCCCAAGGCAACCGCACGCGTCTCTTCGATCTCATGACCGCCGTCGGGTTCGTCAACCTTCCGACCGAATGGTGGCACTACTCGTACGGCGATCAGATGTGGGCGCTCCTAAGCTCGCGGCCCTTCGCTCTCTACTCCGCGATCGAGCCGCAACCTCCAGTCGAGATCCCGGAGCGCTCTTGATGTCCTTCCAGTTCCCCCGGAACCTGCGGCCGACGCGGGAGATCCAGGCCTGGAAGATGCAGGCTGTCGGCAACGACTTCTTGCTCGTCGACGCCTCAGCCGGCAGCCGGACGGAAAATCAAAACTGGCCTGCGCTCGCTCAGCGCCTGTGCGCGCGCAGGCACGGGCTCGGGGCGGACGGCCTGCTGGTTATCACTTACCGACGAGGAAGTTCCCCGCGGATGAGGATGTGGAATCCCGACGGAACGGAAGACTTCTGCGGAAACGGAATGAGGTGCGCAGCAAGATACCTGCACGATCGCGCTCTCGTCGCAGGAGATCGTTTCTCTATCCGAGCTCTCGGGGCCACGGTCGGCGTCGAGATATCACACCGCCGATCCTCCTCCCCGCGAATCTCGCTGGATCTCGGGCCACCTCGCTTGCGTCCCTCGACTATCCCGATGAGGTTGCCCGACAGCGCGGCTCCCGTGCTCGACCATCCCATCAGGATCGGCGGACGCTCTCTCCGAATTGCCGCGCTCTCGACCGGCTCCACCCACGCGATTATCTTTTGTGACCGCCTTCCGGCTGAGGCCGAAGTGAAGGAGACCGGTTCTGCGCTCGAGCGGCATCGATTGTTTCCACAGCGAACCAGCGTCATGTGGGTAGTTGTCGACGACCGCCGCCGGCTGCGTATTCGCATCTGGGAGCGGGGCGTCGGTGAAACGATGGGATGCGGGTCCGGGGCGTGCGCAGCGGCGGTGGCCGCGCGGCTGCACGGAAGGACCGATCGCGTCGTTACCGTGGTCATGCCCGGCGGCGCTGTTCAGGTCGGCTTCGATCACGATAAATCCGTCATCCTGACGGGATCTGCCGCGTACGTCTGTGGCGTGAGCATCACCTTGCCGAAAGCGTCGGCCGCCGGGCGCCGAATGTAGCCCTTCTCAGTCTCGGCTGCCGGGACCCGCCTTCAGCCCCTCGATGACGGTGTCGGCGTATTGGCACACGCGCGCCGGGTAGCGGCGGCCGTCGATCACGACGTCGGATGCGGCATCGGATGCGTGCAGGCGTTGGCACTCGCGGGCATTGCTCATACACGGACCTTCCAGCAGCACGACGACGCCGGGCGTGTGGCGCAGTATGGCAAGGTTGCGCACAAAGACTCCTCGGGCGGGACTGACAGGCAGGCAGGCCCATCCGCCTCCCGATCTTGCACAGGCGAAAGCGGAGGCAGCAGCGTCCAAGATCCTGCTTCTCATGGCTCCGGCCAACCAAGTGGGGGGATCCGATGCCGCCGTCTCCCTTCCCCAGAATCCGAAAGTACCGTAACCGTCCGAAATTGAGTACGGCCGGGAGAGTCGAGCTCCCACAATCTTGCGATCACCAGAACCTGAATCTGACGCCGGTCAGCTTGTCAGAGCTCCCATCGTTGCGAGGCAAGAGGCCGGAAAGCGGGCTGGAACGGCTCTTCACTGCAACTACCGGACGCGACGTTGGTGCCTGAAGCCGTCAGACAGGAGGTGCCTGCGCCGCGGAGCTGGCCGCTCGTCATCAATGTCCATCGCTGATCGGTTCGACCAGTAGACGTTCATCGCGTCCACGGCAAGCGCGTAGGCGCTGACTTGATCGCGCGCCAGCGCGGTCGGCGAACCACCGTTGCGTGGCGCGCTCATGACCGTCAGATCAATGTCGTCGGTCCAGTAGAGGTTGTTGTCATCGAGGGCGAGCGCGGCGGGCGCGGTCAGTTCGCCGACGACGACCTCGGGAGCTCCGCCTTCGATCGATACGGCCATGATCGTGTTGCCGTCGTGGTTTGGCCAGTAGACCTTGCCTCCACTGACGACGAGGGTCTGAGGCCCCATCTGGTCCGCCGCGAGGACCGTCAGCGGACACGGCGCGTCCGCACAGGCGGATGGAGCGGCCGTCCCGGCGGCGCCGGCCGTTCCGCCGCGTCCGTTCGGGAGTCCGCCGCCGCGTCCGCCCGCGCCGCCGCCGGAGCCCGACCCGCCTCCCATTCCTCCGTGCCCCCCCGATGCAGACGGCATCAGCGCGCCGCCGTCGAAGCAGCCGAGCGCTGTCAGGCTGATGGTGCCGATCAGCGCAGCTCGCTCAACGAACCGCAAGGATGGCCCCCTCGTCGGCGATGAAGAGCGATCCGTCCGGTGCGACCGCAAGTCCGCAGGGTGAATTGAGCGTCGCGGGGAGCGGCCCCAGCTTGACGCCGGTGTGATCGGGTGAGCCAACCAGCGTGGTGACGAGGCCGCTCGCGACGGCGATCTTGCGGACCGCGTGGTTGCCGGCATCGGCAACGAGGACGTTTCCCGCGACGTCATTCGCCAGCGCCGACGGATTGTTGAAGCGCGCGTCCGCGCCGGCACCGTCGGCGTATCCGAACGCGAGCGGCGAGCCCGCGAGCGTGGTGACCTCGCCCGTCGCGATCACCACCTTCCGGATCGTCGCGCCGGTGGGGGTGCCGTTGCCATCGACCGCCCAATCGGCGACGAACAGGCTCCCCGCGCCGTCGCTGGCCAAAGCATGAGGACCACCGAAACGCGCGGCGGCGCCCCTTCCATCCGCGGAGCCGGTCGCGCCTGGCGAACCCGCGAGCGTGGTGACCTCGCCCGTGGCGATCACCACCTTCCGGATCGTCCCGTTGCCAGAGTCGGCGACGAACAAGTTTTCAGCGCCGTCGCAGGCGAGGCCAAAGATGCCGTTGAAGCCCGCGGCGGCGCCACGGCCATCGGCGCTGCCGCCGGACCAAGAACCAGCGAGCGTCGTGACCTCGCCCGTGGCGATGACGACCTTCCGAATCGTGACGGAGTCGGGGACGAACAGGTTCCCCGCGCCATCACTGGCCGACCCAGCGGCGCCCGTGCCGTCCACGGAGGGGTTGGTTTTCGTGGAGCCGGCAACCGTCGTGACCACGCCCGTCGCAACGACGAGCTTTCGTATCGCGCCACCGTATTCGGCGACGAGGAGGCTTCCCTGCCCATCGCTGGCCAGACCGCCATCGATTGGTAACTTGAAGCGCGCGGCGGCGCCGGTGCCGTCCAGGCTGCCTGAAGCTCCCGGAGAGCCAGCGAGCGTCGTGACCTGGCGCGTCGCGATCACCACCTTCCGGATCGTCCCGTTCGCGGGTTCGGCGACGAAGAGGTTGCCCGCGCCATCGGTCGCGACGCCTGCTTGATAGCCGCTCTCGAAGCGCGCGTTGGGCCCGGTGCCATCGGCGCTGCCGTACGTCCCCGGGGAACCGGCGAGCGTGGTGACCTCGCCCGTGGCGATCACCACCTTCCGGATCGTCGAAGTGTCGGCAACGAACAGGTTGCCCGCGCCGTCGCTGGTCACGCCCCAAACAGTCCCGAAGTGAGCGGCAACGCCTGTGCCGTCGACGCCGTCGGATCCCAGGGAGCCGGCGAGCGTGGTGAGCTCGCCCGTGGCGATCACCACCTTCCGGATCATCCCGAAGGCAGGGTCGGCAACGAAGAGGTTGCCCGCACCATCGGTAGCGACGCCTCCCGGCAATATGAAGCCCGGACCGGGATCGGAGGCTCCCAAGTAGAAGCCGAGGGTGGTGACCTCGCCTGTGGCGATGGCCACCTTCCGGATGCCGCCGTTGTCAGGGTCGGCGACGAAGAGGTTGCCCGCGCCGTCGGTCGCCACGCCCTGCAAGTCGCCAAAACGCGCGTCCGCCCCGATGCCGTCGACGCTGCCGGCGAGTCCCGGGGAACCGGCGAGCGTGCTGACCTTTCCCGTGGCGATCACCACCTGTCTGATCGTGCCGCCGCCGGGCGTTGCGGGATCATACGAGGTGTCGGTCACGAAGAGGTTCCCGGCGCCGTCGCTGGCCACGCCGCGCGGACCGCCAAAGCGCGCCTCGGTGCCGGTGCCGTCCTCGCTGCCCGCGACGCCTGGGAGGCCGGCGAGCGTCGTGACCTCTCCGGTCGCAAGCACCACCTTCCGGATCGCGAGGTTGTCGTGATCGGCGACGTAGAGGTTTCCGGCGCCGTCGCTGGCCACGCCCTGCGGGCGAAAGCGCGCGTCGGTCCCCGTACCGTCGGCGTAACCCGGTCCTCCGAGAGCACCCGCGACCAAGACAAGCGCCGGACCGGACTCTCCGCATCCGAGCGCCGGCAGCACCGACAACAGCCCCAGCAACGGTGTTCGCATGGCGGGCGCACGCAGCACGGACCGTGCCAGGGTTGCGAGGCGGTTCGTTGCGTCCGCGGTTCAGACCGACACTTCCGTCGATCGATCTGACCGACGGTCGAGGCAGATCGTCCGGCGAGTCATACGGATCGATCGACGAACGAATCCCGTGGCGGTCGGGCGCCTATGCTTCGCGATCCGCCTGGGGCCGACGGATGCCGTACCGCTTCAACTTCAGAACGAGCGTGCTGCGTGACATGTTCAGTTTCTTCGCGGCGACGGTCTGGTTCCCGGCGCAGAGGTCGAGGACCTCGATGATTCGTTGCCGCTCCTCGCGCTCGGCGGGCGTCAGACCGTCGACCGCTGCGTTTGGCGGCTCCGGCTCGGCGCGGGCGGACTCGGACTTGCTGGGTGCGTCCTCGGCAGTGCGCATCAGGCCAACGAGATGACTACGCTTCAAGATCGTCTCGTCGCCATGCAGTGCGATCACTCGCTTCGCGAGATTCGCGACCTCACGAATATTTTGCGGCCAGCGGTGACAGCACAGCCTCTCGACGACGGCGGCGTCCATGGTCGGCACACCGTGCGCGCCGGACCTCGCCTTGAGGAGACGCGCGAACAGGTTTGGTACTTCTTCGACCCGCGATCTGAGGGGCAGCAACCCGACGCGCAGCCCGTCCAGCCGCGCCATCAGGTCGTCGCGAAATCGCTTGTCGTGAACCGCGCTCGCGAGCGACTTCTGCGTCGCCACGACGATCCGAACGTCGACGTGGACGGGCTTGGATTCTCCGAGGGGCGTCACCTCGCTCTGCTCGAGCACGCGCAACAGCTTCGGCTGGATCGCGGCCGAAAGATCGGTGACTTCGTCGAGGAACAGCGTTCCGCCGTTGGCAGCCTGAAACAAGCCGGGGTTCGCGCGGTCCGCGCTCGTGAAGGCGCCCTTCCGGTACCCGAAGAGCTCGCCTTCCGCGAGGGTCTCCGGCAGGGCGGCGCAGTTGACGGCGATGAACGGTCCCTTCCGCCCGCTCCACAGGTGCGTCGCCCGCGCGATTCCTTCCTTCCCCGTTCCGGTCTCCCCTTCGATGATGATGGGGAGATCGCTGGTCGCCGCTTTGCGCAGCGGCTCGACCGCGGCCACGGTCGTCGGCCCACCGAAGTAACCGGGAATGATCTCCTGGAAGACCGGCCCTTCGTGCTCGCCGGCGACCTTCACGACCACGCCGACCCAGTCGCCGATACGAATGACGCTCCCCTCGTCGATCGGCGCGCGCGAGACGCGGCGACCATCCACGTAGATGCCGTTCATGCTGTTCAGGTCGGCGATGACGACCATCGCAGTTTCCCTCACGATCTCTGCGTGTTGTCGAGATGTCTGGTCACCGGGGAGGCGAATCTCGCAGGCGAAGTCACGTCCCAACACCGAGCGCCCGGCCGGGATGAGCGAGACACGACCGTCCGGGTCGGGATGCGCCCAGACGATGGCGAGCTTCTCGCCACGGCGTCCCAAAGTTTCCGTGTAGCTACGACGCTGAGTCGTCTTCTCGACCGTCACTGTGCGAGGGGGCGATGATACCTTGACACCGCAATACGAAAAGGAATTGATCAGTTGCGAGGCCGGATCCAGATGCGGGTGAACAGCGCGTAAATGGCACCCGTGCTGGCGGTCGGTCAGGTCATCGGCACCTACGGGATTGTCCGCCGAATCGGGTCGGGCGGAATGGGAGAGATTTACGAGGTCTCGCACAGCCGGCTGGCCGGTCGCTATGCAATGAAGGTGCTACGCGCGGAGGCCGCGGCGGCCTCCGAAGCTCTGCTGCGCTTTCAGCGAGAAGCGAAGGTGACGTCCGCGTTGCAGCACCCGAACATCGTGCAGGTGATCGACTTCAGCACGACCGAGGGCGGCCAGCCGTACCTCGTCATGGAGTTCCTGGATGGGCCCGAGCTGGCCCAGGTCATGAAGGGATCAAAGGCGCTTGCGCTACCGAGGGTCGTCGCCTACGTGAAGCAGATCGCTTCCGGTCTGATGGCCGCGCACGAGCATGATGTCGTCCACCGGGACCTGAAACCGCAGAACATCTTCGTGCTCAAGGTGGCAGGAAGCGATCACGATCTGGTCAAGATCGTCGACTTCGGAATCTCGAAGATCAGCGCGGTGACCGCCACGATCACATCGGCGTCGACAGTGATCGGAACCGCCCAGTACATGTCACCTGAACAAGCGCTCGGGCGCATCGAGCAGATCGATCCGAGGACCGATCAGTTCTCGTTGGCGCTGATCGTCTACGAGATGCTGACGGGCGAGACCGCATTTCGGGGCGAGAGCGTATCTAGCCTCGTCTATCAAATCGTTCATGAGGAACCGCGGGCGCTCGTCGATGCGAACGGCCCGATTCCCCCGGCGGTGGCGGCGGTCCTGAAGCGGGCGCTGTCCAAGGACAAGGAACGTCGGTTTGCGACGGTGAAGGCGTTCGCGGACGCTTTCGAAAACGCCGCGACGGCACCCGCGGAGGTGAGCGCGACGACCATGGCATCGGCGCATAGCCTGCTGGACGCTGGCGTGCGGGGGGCGGCGCCGTCGCGGCGTCGTCTCCGCATCGGAGCGGGTGTCGCCGTCCTCGTGACTTCGGGGATCGTCGTCGGTGTCGTGCTTCTGCGCCGTGAACCGCCGGCGGCTAACGACACACGCCCGATCACGGCGCCCTCTGTTTCAGTTCCGGAAGCCACGCCGCCAGCCGCGCCACCCGCCCCCTCGCCGACGGTCGTCCGCAAAGCTCCCGAGCCTATCCCGGTCGCCACGACGACGGTCCGCGAGGCCGTGAAGCACGACGTCGTTAGGCCGACTCGCCGGCTCAAGCCGGAGCCGCCCAAACCCGCGCCGGTGCCGCCCGCTGCCCCTGCGTCCATCTCCCCGAGGACCAATTGCAGCCCGAACTACTACGTCGACGCTCAGGGCGACAAGCACTTCAAACCCGAATGCTTCCTCGAGAAGAAGCCAGGACCATGAGGGGACGCGGAAGGACGGCGGCGACCATCGCGGTGCTGGGGGTGCTGGGCAGCGTAACGACCCTGTTCAGTCGAGCGGCCTTCGGAGCGGAGCCCACGACCCAGGAGTGCCTGACGGCCTACGAGGATTCGGTCCCGCTCAGGAAGAACCATCAGCTGAAGGCGGCACGGGCGAAGCTGGTGATTTGCTCTGCCGAAGCTTGCCCCGCGGAGGTTCGCGCGGAATGCAGCGGTCGCGTGCCGGAGATCGACGCGTCGATGCCGACAGTCGTCTTCGAAGCGAAGGATGGCGCTGGGACGCCGCTCTTTGCGGTGAAGGTGAAGATGGACGGCGACCTCTTGGTCGAGCGACTGCAGGGATCGGCGCTGCCGATCGATCCCGGCGAGCACACGTTCATCTTCGAGGCCGCTGGACGCCCGAGCGTCGAGAAGCATCTGATGATCTTCGAGGGCGAAAAGCTGAGGCGCGAGCGCGCGGAGTTCGAAGCCGTCGCGGCGCCGAAAGCCGCGCCTGCCCCGCTCATCCCGGTCGTGAAATCGGAGGCCCAGGAACAGTCGCCTCGTCCGGCATCGAAGCCGCCGCTCGGCAAGGCCAGGATCGTGGCCCTCGCGCTTGGCGGCGTCGGCGTGGCCGCGGCTGGTCTGGGCGTTGCATACAGCTTCGTCGCCATGTCGCGCAGAGACGAGGCGAGCTCCATTTGCCCGAGCGACTGCTCCGACCAAAACGGCGTCAATGCCTGGAACCGCGCGAACACCGCGGGGACGATCGCGACGGGCGCCTTCATCGTCGGCGCCACGGGCATCGCGAGCGGCGTCGCCGTCTGGTTGCTCGCCAAGCCGACGGCCGACGGCGCGCCAGCTGCGCAGATCAGCCTCGGGCCAGGCGGAGTCCAAGTGACGGGTCGCTGGTGACCTCCACGAAAAGACAAGCGCTCGGTTTCATCGCAGTGCTCGCCGTCGTTTGTCCGTTCGCCGTCGGATGCAATCGGATCCTCGGAATCAAAGAGCACGGGCTGGCGGACGGCGGCGGAGGCGCGGGGGGCGGCGGAGGCACGGGCGGCTCGGCGGGGGCCGGCATCTTGGCCTGCAGCGATCCCGGTGTGAACGGGGCAGTGGATGCAGCCGTCGGGACGGCGTGCGGTTTCACCATGCCCAACCCCGTCGGCAGCGGCCTTCCCCACGCCGCGTCGTACACTGTGAACCCGCAGGACGACAGCGTGATCGACAACGTCACCGGGCTGATCTGGGAACGCAACGTCGACCCCGGAGATTACCGCCAGAGCGACGCCGACAATTACTGCAGGGGCAAGGGCGGCGATTGGCGTCTGCCGACCCGGATCGAGCTGGTGTCGCTGCTGGATTTCACCGTCTCGAACCCGAATCCAGTGCCACCGCCGGACCCAACCACCGTGCATCCAATGATCAGCCCGATGTTCTCGAACGCACCCGCTGAGAGGTTCTGGTCCTCTTCGAAGAAGCCTGGCGATCCGAACACCGGATGGGCGGTCGGCTTCGACGTCGGGAACACGCGCCAGAAACAGGTGACCGACACGTATCGGGTCCGTTGCGTGCGTCGCCCACCTTCGCAGTGTTCGCCGACTGGCTATCAGGTGAACGAGCAGGAGGGCACGGTTTACGATGTCGCTACGGGGTTGACGTGGCAACGAGCCATCGCTGACAGGCAGGACTGGGACAGCGCAAGCACCTATTGTTCCGCTCAGTTCGGCAGTGCTTGGCGGCTCCCGAGTCTCACGGAGCTGCAGACCATCGTCGATGAGACGCAGCAGGACCCATCGATAGACAGGGAAGCATTTCCTTGCACGCCGATCAGCGACTTCTTTTGGACGGCGGCGCAGTACGTAGGTGATACAGCCTGGGCGTATTACGTCACCTTCATTCATGGCCACTCGGACATCCAAGCCATCGGCACGAGGTCCTTCGTTCGTTGCGTGAAGCCGTAAACCGCGCCGCTGCACGACGCCACTCCCGCAGGCGCCGCCGCGTCTGAAGATCGACCTGCTCGAAGATTGAACAACCCGTTCGAGGATTGAGCAATCGCGGCCCGGATCGCTGGGCCCTTCCTCGGCGCTGGTCTCGCGCTTGCACCCCTAGCCGACATGAACCTTCGTGTTCTCGGAATGCTGTTCCTCTCAACCGCGACAGTCGGATGCTTCGAAGCGGGGGCCCTGCCGACGCCTGCCGGAACTGGAGGGCAAGGCGGCGCCGGTGGCTCCGCCGGCTCCACGCCCGGCGGCACTGGTGGCTCCGCCGGCTCCCCCGGCTCCACGCCCGGCGGCATCGTCATCGTTCCCGACCAGAACGGCCACTTCGACGGATCCAACGCCGCTGGCGTCGTTGGCACGTGGTGGTGGACAGGCGACTACTATGCTGTTCCTCATTCGGCAAACATGGCGGGGTTCGGCACCTGCCCGGCGGCCGGCTTCGCGGCGTCTCAGTGTTCGGTCATCACCTCTCCCCCTCCCGGAACCACGTTCGCACCCGATCCGGGCGGGCGCGGCATGTGCGCTTCGGGCGTCGCGGCCCAGGTTCTCCGCGACGCCAACGGAGACCTCGCCTGGTCGTCGATCTGGGGCAACATCATCGGTTTCGATTTGAACACCCCGGTGTCCCCCGGAACGACACCGACCGAACCGACGGGGCAGTACGACGCCGTCGCCCGCGGCATCACGGGCTTCGCGTTCGACATCGGGGGCGACGTCAGTCGGCTCCGCGTGGCGTTCCAGACGCAAGGAACCGAATACGAGCCGGCGTACTGGGCGGGAGCCACGATGGATCTCTCGCCCGTCACGGGCCCCGGACACTACGAAATCCGCTGGGCGGAGGTGGGTGGCCCTATCTACCTCGGTTCGCCGCCGCCATTTGATCCCCGCAACCTCGAGGCGATCCAGTTTCACGTGCCGAGCAGCGACTTCGAGACGAGGCCCTACAACTTTTGCGTCAAGAACACGACGATGCTGACCGGAAGCTGATCTGTTCGGTCAACCGCGATGACGCGGCGACTATGCTCTTCCGCGATCCTAGCCGTCCTCAACCAGTGCTTCGCCTTCATGATGCCGATGCCGAACCTGAAGGTGCCTGCTGCGATGTCGAACGTGCCATCCTTAGATCCCTGCAGCATCCACCCGAAGAAGCCGTCCTGACGATCGAGGATCGGCTCGCGGCAAGGAGACGCTGATCGCGGTGCCCTCTGCATCCGAAACGACATGGATGTCGCCGCCGTGGCCCTTGACGATCTGCTGCACGATGTAGAGCCCGAGACCGACGCTCTTGCTCTTGGCTGTCGTGCGAATGACGCCCCGCTTGAATGGATCGAACAGGCTCGGAATGACCTCGGAGGGGATGGGGCCGTCGCGATTCTGGTTGGCAATCGTGACAGATACTGTTTCGGCGCCGCCTTCGATGCGGATGGAGATGCGAGACTGGGGCGGACTGTGGGTGAGGGCGTTGCTGACGAGATTGCTCAGAACCTGAACGATCCGATCGCTGTCCCATGCACCATCCCCCGGCCCTGAGCGGTCCGAGATGATGACCCTGTCCGGGTTCGAGATCTCGATCTCGTCGACGACGTGACGGACGAGGTCGTGAATGTTGCCCGGCTGCCGAACGACGGGAATGCCTCCACCGATTCGGGCCTGGCTGAAGTCGAGTAGCTCTCCGACCAGACGGGTCGCTCGATCGGCGCTACGGACGATGCGCCGGAGCACATCAGCCAAGGCCGCATCCTTCTGATGTCTCCGCAAAAGGACACCAGAGGCCGCGATGACGACCGCGAGAGGGTTACGAAGATCGTGGCTCACGATCGCCAGCAGCTCTTGTGCAAATGCCGAGGTTTCTTCGACCTCCGCACGTACCTTGTTTCCCTCGTCGATGTCGTGGAGCGCCCCTTTGAGGCGCTTGTTCATGGTCGTGAACACTTCCGCCAGTCGCTGCTCGGAGAGAACCGCCATCCGGTCGACCTCCGCCGCTCGCGCTTTCGCGATCGCGTCAGCGTCGGTGGCATGGCCCGGCTGATCCGCGCTCGACGCCCACGCCAGAACGTCGGCCACCTCGGGCGTATCAGCGACGAGCGGGGCGTAGTTGTGCGCGTAGCGCTCATCGAGCTCGTACCCCACCTCGGGGTGCGCCGACATCCAATCGTGGCAGGTTTTGTTGTAACTGATGAAGAGGACGAGATTGTCGTAGGCCTCGGCGTCGAGGGCGCGACGGACGACGTTGCGAACCGCCCCCGCCATTTTCTCGCCTGCGTAGACAGCAGTGGCGAGATGGAGCAGGTCATCCTCCCATGCCGAGCCCGGGATACCGCTTGCCGCCAAATGCTCCACCGCGGCGAGCCGCGCCATGGACGCTTGGACTTCCGGCTGGCTGGGCCGCGACATTCGTAACAGCCGGACGATTCCATCTCCCGGCAAGCCCAGCGGACGGAGAGCACAGCTGTGGCACATGAGGCAGTACGGAACGCCGCAATTCCCAGCGAGAATGGCCGCGATCTTCTCCTTGAAGAGCGCCGGCAGTGGGTTGTCCAGGTAGGCGGTCCGCGTCTGATGCCAGAGGTTCTCGAGGACGTCGGGATGAGGAACGGCCGGCTCGAAGAACGGAGGCACAAAGCCGAGCCGGGCCTCGATCGCGCCGAGGAGCTCGCTCGATCTTGATGAGATCACCGGCGCCGGCGAGCTTGGACCCTGGTCGCCCATCGATCGAAAGTACCAGGCGACTTCCTGGGTGCAAGGGACTGAAGGGACGCTAGCGGCCACGGCCGAGAGCGCGGGCGGTGTCCGAGGGCAGGCTATTTGCGCTCGTGCTCGGGCTCCGACTTCTCGTCGTGCGACTTGCCCCGCTCCAGGACCTTGCCGTCCGCGCTGACTTCGATGTCCGTGCCCTTGCCGTTCTTCACGATCTCAGCCTCGTAGGCGACCGTCCCGTCCTTGCGGGTCTCCTTGCGCAGCTCCTCGACCTTGCCGCCCTTGGCCTCGCGCTTCAGCGTCTTCTGCGCGGCCGCGGGCAGGTCGGCCATCGTCACCGACTGATGTTCATGTCCGCCTTCGTTCTCATCCGCCACCGCTCGGCCGGCGCCGCCCAACGCGAGCGTCCCCGCCAAGAAGGCGATCGTCATTCCTCGCATGAGAATCCTCCTTCCTCTCACAACCTAAGGACCCGGGTCTGGGGTTCAACGGATCGCGAGATGGTTCAGCACCAGGCTGCGCCCGGGTCGCTGGCGGCAGGACCGTGTCCTTTGCGCTGTGCGCGCGGTCCATTGCGGCGGAAAATGCACCCGAACGATGCGTAAGTGGAAGGTGGCGGCGATCGGCGCGGTGGTGCTGCTCGGAGGCGGCGCCGGCGGCTGGTTCGTCCGCGGGCGCCACGATTGGGCCCAGATCCAGCAGATCGCGGGCGACGCGCTCGCTCGCGACCTGCTCACCAGCCGGGTGCACAGCGAAGAGGTGACGAAGCATCACTCGGACGGAAGCGACACGATGGGGGACCACGCCGCGGATCTGCGCTGCCTCATGCACGATCCCGACGCGATGGCGCTGCCCGCCACGGTTCGCGGCGTCTCCCGCTCGGACGGCATGGACGACGGAGACATGGTTGTCGAGCTCGTGGTCGACACGGCCAAGGGCCCCTTCCGCACCGGATGGCGCGGCGCGGTCGTCCCCGCGATCGGGCGAAAGTGCGAGCTGTTCGGACGGATCGCGGCGGAGGGCCAGGCGGCGGGCAGCCCGGCGCTGCTCGACCCCGGCTGGTTGGAGCCGGTCGGCACGATGGCGAAGCTAAGCAAGCGGCAGGAAGCGCCGAGATGAGCATCGGCAAAGCGATAGCGATCTGGGCCGCGCTCTTGATCGCGGGCGCGGGCGGCAGCTGGGCCGCGCGCGGCCGCTATGACCGGAAGGCGATGGAGGACATCTCGGTCCGGGCGTTGATGCTGGAGATGTCGACCAGCCAACCCCGGACCCAGACGTTCGTGTTCAGGAACGAACCGTACCCGCCGCCCACGCCGGAGGAGCGCGACGCGGAGCTGCGCTGTGTGGTGTACGATCCGGAGGCGGTCGCGCTCCCCGCCACCGTCCAGAAGGTGATCCGCAGGGGCGACTTCACCGACCGCGTTTACGAGCTCCAGCTCGCGACGGCCAGGGGCACGTTCACGATCGAGTGGCGGCGAGGCACCGTGCCCAAGACGGGCCGGACAGGCGAGCTGCTCGGAAGGATCGCCGACCGCGGTGCGTTCGATACGCTCACCCGGCTCGAGCCCGGCTGGTTCGAGCCCGCCGGAACGATCGCGCGGGTCCGGCACGCGAAAGTGAGATGATCGCCCCGATCGCTTGCGCCATTGGGGCACGCATGTGACGTTCACCCGTGCCGGTGCCTGAACCGTGGGTCGCTCAGCAACACCGAGAGACAGCGTGAGACCGCCACCGACGTGATATCGTGACCGTTCGTCGAAAGGTCGTATGCGTTCGTCGAGCCGATGGTGGAGAGGGTCTTCGTTGCGCCGTTTCGCGGCCGGGGCGACGGCGCTGGCCGTGGCGGCGCTGCTGAGCGGGTGCGGCGGCGGCAGCTCCAGCAACGGCACCGGCGGGAATAGCGGCGGCGCGGGACGAGGAGGGAGCACCGGCGGCACTGGCGCCGGTGGCGCCGCGGGGTCGGCCGGGGGTGGTGACGCGGGCGGCACCGGCGGCAGCGTGGCTGGTGCGGGCGGTGGTGCCGGTAGTGCCGCCACAGGCGGCAGCGCGGGCGGCGGCACCGGCGGCAGCGCGCGAGGCGGCATGGGCGGCGGCACCGGCGGCAGCGCGCGAGGCGGCATGGGCGGCGGCGCGGGCGTTGGAGGCGCTGCCGGTGGCAGCGCTGGACGTGGAGGCACCGGCGGGGGTGGAGGCGGCGGCGCCGGAGGCGCGGTCTCTCCCGGTGGTTGCACCGATGCGGTCCTGCGGACCGGCCCACCACCTGGCAAGGAGGCCTTCCGGACGGACCCCGTCGACACGAAGTTCGCGTTCAGCCAGCACTGGGTGGGCGTCTTCAGCGACGCCTCCGCCTACGAGGCGAACAGCTACATCTCGATGACGTCGATCTCCGACCTCGATCACGACGGCGATCTGGATTTCGCGGACGGCCAGCGCCACGACATCGGCGGCGGCATGGTCTGGTGGGAGTACTGCGCGCCCGACCACTGGGTGCGCCACAGCGTCGGCACCGGGCATACGTCCGCCGCGGGCGGGAATGCCGCCGACATCGACCGCGACGGCTGGGTCGATCTGATCGCGGGAGACTCCTGGTACCGAAATCCGAAGAACCCGCGCACCGCGACGACATGGCAGCGCTACGGCATCGGCGCGCCCGGCGCCGAGGAGGTGATCGTCGGCGAGGTGACGGGCGACAGCGTGCCCGACGTCCTCTACGTCTGGCGCAGCATCCAGCCCCAGTACTGGACGCCGCGGGCCGACGTCACGATGACCTGGAGCCGGGTCGACTTGACGACCGACACCAGCAAGCGCCAGCAGCAAGGCGGCGCCATCGGCGACATCGACGGTGACGGCGACAACGACGTGGTCGTCGGATACCAGTGGTGGTACCGCAACGTGAACGGCAACGGCGCGGCCTGGGAAGCTGTTCCCCTCGTGGCCAGCGGGTTCGACAACGAGCCGCTGACGTACCTCGGCGATCTCGACGGCGATGGGGATCTCGACGTGGCGATGTGCACCCACTTCGGCGCGACGGAGGGCGTCGCCCGGATCGCCTGGGCGGAAAACCTCGATGGCCGGGGCGGGCAGTGGATGTTGCGGCCGATCGCGGTCGGCAAGAGCTTCACGCACACGATCGTCGCCGCCGACTTCGACAACGACGGCGATCTCGACATCTTTCTCGGCCAGAACGTCGGCCCGCAGTGGATCTTCGAGAACAGCGACGGTCGCGGGACCTTCACCCAGCACATGATCGCCGCCGATTCCCGCGGTCACGAGGCGCGGGTCGGCGACGTGGATTGCGACGGCGATCTGGATATCGTCGGCAAACCGTGGGGGCAGCAAAACGAAGGCGGCGAAGCGGCGCGGCCGCCGCGCGATCACGTCTATCTGCGGAACCTGACCGTCGATCGCGGCGGCGCGCCCCGCTTCGATGCGCAGCGCGGCCCCCACGAGCTCCTGTCGGCGTCACGGCTTCGGGTCTGTCCACCGCGCTGAGCCCGATGGCCGACTGTCGAGCGCGCCGGCGCGGCAGCTAGGACCGTCCGCGCAGCTCCCGCAGGAACGGATCGCGCCGGATGCCGTCGTGGACCGTGCGCAGCACCCGTTCCAGCCGGCGCCTGGTCACGACCGTGGGGCTGCCCAGCGCGGCGGCGACGTCCCGTACCACCACGCCCTCGACGTAATGAAACACGAAGGCGATCCGATCGGCGGCGTTCAGCCGATCGAGGATTCGGTAGAAACGCATGACGGCCTGGTGTTGCGGGGCGGTGGTCTCCGGGGCGGCGCGCGGCCGCGCCGGGCGCCAGCCGCGCGGCGACAGAGACCGGGGGGGCGCGGGTTGCCGGAGCTCCGCGCGCGCAACGCGGGCGGTCGCGCCCACGATGAACTGCCGCAGGTCTGACCGGGGCTGGAGGCGGCGCGCGCGGTGAAAGACGCACAAGAGGACCACATCGACCGCGACGTCGATCGGCGCCTGCGGGCCCAACGTCCGCCGCAGCAGGCGCGAGATCGTCGGCGCGAAGCGCTTGAACAACGGGCGGGCAACGGCCGGATCCTGCGCGCGCAGCGCGGCCACCAATCGCGCGTCCTCTCCGTCAGCCATGACCGGACCGCTGCGTCGGGCATCGCGAACGATCGAGATGGCCGGGAGCATCAAGGACGGCTCGGCAGATCAGCCAATCCGAGCGCCGCCAGCGTCTTCGCGTAGGTCGAGGCCGAGGTGTGCGCCGGCGCGCCCGCCGCCAGCAGCGCGTGCTGGAGGGTGCCCATCCGCTCGCGGCACAACCGCATCGGCTCGGCGACCGACGAGAGGGCCTCCTCTGGCAGCATGCCCGCAAGCTCGAGGGCCGCGACGTGCTGCCGAAACTGCGCCCGCGCCCGCCGCAGCCGGGACGCGACCGTGCCGCGCGGCAGGCCCAACGTCTCGGCGATCTCGCCCATGCTCAACTCTTCGAGCTCGAACAGCGTGAACACCGCACGCAACGATTCGTGCAGGCTCCCGAGGATGTCGTCAAAGGCCTGTCGCATCTGCTTGCGGTCGGCGAGGAACTCCGGCGTGGCGATCGCCTCGATGCGCTCCGGCGGGTCGCCATCCAGGACCTCCCGGCGTCGCGCAATCTTCCGCCGGGCGTGCCACGCCAGGTTCTGGGCGACCTGAATCAGAAAGCTGCGCTCCGCGCCGAGCTGAATGTCGTCGATCCGCTTGGCCGCAACGATGAACGTCCGCTGGATCTCATCGTCGAGATCGGACGAAGGGACGCCCGCGTGCTGGAGCGCGCGCGCCACGGAATTGAGGTGCTCGTCGACCATCGCGCGGATGCGCGCATGTCGGTCGCTCGGCAGGGGTGCCGGCGGACGAAAGTCGAGGATCGAAGCTCTTGGGGCCACCGGGGTCTGGGGGCGCACGCGTACCCGCACTTACGGTATTGGCGGCGCGGCGGCGCTTTTGTCATTGAACCGAACGCCGATCTGACCTCGCACCGGACATGACGCCGCCGCCCAGAAAAAGCCAGCAAGCAGTCGCGGTGACCACGAAAACTGGTCCAGAAATCTTCGCGAATCTTTTTCTGACAAAAGCGCGGTCCTCGGGCCAAGAAAGCTGGTGGTTTTTTTTGCGTCGTCATACGACGGTCAGGACGTCATCGTCGCTGTCGAGAAATGACCCGCGAATCATTCATCGCGACTCCACCACGATGGGTGAAACGATGAGATCAGCGACATGCGCGTTCTTCGTGGCGTTTCTGCTGGCGCAAGCAGGGACGGCGGAAGCCAAGGCCTACAAGGGAGCCGAGGTCTATTCGCTGCAAAGCGTCCTTCATGGGCGCATGGAAATGCGGATGAGAATGATCCGGGGCAGCGCACTCCTGTCGACGTTCTTCACCTACAAGAACGGGTCGGAAGTGGCCGGCACGGCCTGGGAAGAAACGGACATCGAGGTCCTGGGCAAGAACGACGCGAAGAGCTGGCAATCGAATCTCATCACCGGGAACCCGAGAGTGACGTCAGAACAGGTGTACACGGCGACGAGCTCGCTCGCCGACGGCTATCACACCTATACGCTCGAATGGACGCCGGACTACGTCTCCTGGTCGTTCGACGGCGCGATGGTGCGGAAGACCGAAGGCGGTCAGGCGAGCAGCCTGATCAATGCAGCGAGCCTTCGCTTCAACGCCTGGGCGAGCAACAGCACGGGCTGGGCCGGCGCGCTGGACGAAGCGGCGCTGCCCGCGTACCAGTTCGTGAACTGGATCAAGTACTACCGATACGACAACGGCCAGTTCGTGCTCGACTGGACGGACGACTTCGACAGCTTCGATTCAGGCCGGTGGGCAAAGGGCAACTGGACGTTCGACGGTAACCTGGTCGACTTCGATCCGGCGAACGCGGTCGTTCAGGACGGCACGCTGATTCTCGCGATCACGAAGGAAGGCGCGACCGGATTCAGCGGCACGGTTCCCGTGGACGACGGCACCACCAGCGATGGCGGCGTCATCACCTCGACGCCGGGTTCCGACTCCGGCTGCAACATCGGCGGATCGCCGCCGCATGGCACCACCGGCCTCGGCGCGATGCTGCTTGCGCTGGGCGTCGTGGCGGGCCGCCGCCGCCGGCAACGGTGCCACCGCTTCCTGCGACCGCGCGCCGTCTTGAAACCGCGGTTGACCTTGGCGGCGATTCTCTTCGGTGTCCTCGCCCCGAGCGCCGCGTCGGCTACTCAGAGCGCTGAGCTCTACCGCACTCAAGCCAGCTTCTACGGCCGCTTCGAAGCGCGCGTCCGATACGCTCCCGGCGAGGGGGTCGTGAGCTCCTTCTTTCTTTGGAAGGATGGCTCGTCGTCGACGACGTCCTGGAACGAGCTCGACTACGAGAAGGTCAACTCTACTTGCCGCCTGACGACCAACATCTGGACGGGCAGGGGGACGCAGAGCTCGCAGACCAACACCACGACGTTCGACGTCTGCGCCGACTACCACACCTACGTGTTCGAGTGGACGCCGGACTACATCGCCTGGTTCATCGACGGCACACAGATCCGGAGGGTGACGGGCGCCAGCGTCACCGAATACACGCAGAACGCGTCGCAGGGCATGGCGATCCACTTCAACGTCTGGGCCGGAGACGCGAGCTTCGGCGGAACCCTCAATCCTTCGACCCTGCCCGTGCGCCAGTACATCAGCTGGGTGCAGTACTCGTCGTACGCCAACGGCGCGTTCCAGATGCAATGGCGTGAGGACTTCAACGGCTCGACGGTGCCGAGCGGCTGGGCGGTCGGGAATTGGTCGTCGCCGTTCAACCTGTCCACCCACAATCCGGCCAACGTGAGCTTCGTGAACGGGATCGCCGTTCTCTCCATGACCGCCGACAACGCGACCGGCTTCTCTGGAACGCCTCCCGTGGATACGTCGGGCGGCGGCGGGGCGTCAGGAACCGGCGGCAGGGGAGGATCGGGGGGAACGGGGGGAACAGGCGGCAGCGGAACCGGCAGCGCGGGACGCGGCGGCGCGGGCGGGACATCTGGTGGCGGCGGCCGCGGCGGAACGGGAGGCGGCGCCGCGCCGGGAAGCGGCGGAACATCGTCGACCGGCCGCGGCGGGAATGGCGCGGGAGGAACCGGCGGAAACCAAGCGGGCGGCGCTGGTGGCGGAACCGCCGGAAGCGGCGCGGCCGGAACCGGCGGCAGCGGCGCGGGCGGCGTGGCGGCCGGAAGCGGCGGCACGGGCGCGCCGCTGGGAAGCGGCGGAGCGTCCGGGACCGGCGGCGGGGCAGCGACGGGAGAAGGCGGAGCGGCGGGTACCGCCGGAAACCCGGGAACGGGAGGCAACCCGTCCGGCGACGCAGGCCCCCCGACCGGGTCAGACCCGGGCTGCGGTTGCGGCGCTGCCGGCGACGGCCCGGCGGGAGGCGGCGGTCTCATCGCGGTGCTGCTGATCGCGGCCTGCGCGCGCCGGCGCAAGCCGCCGATCGTGAAACGGCCCCCTCACGCCTGAAGACTCGTCGCCGCCGCCTGAAGTGAAGACGCGATCGCCGGGGCAGATCGCTAGGCGTGCATCTCGGAGAAGATCCCTTTGGGGAGAGAAGGCTCACCGAAATCGTCGGTGGGCGCCCCACCGGTCTTGGTCACACCCGCCGCCGTCAGTAACGTGTTGAGCATCTTGTTGACGCCCGAGACCGACGCGTCTCCCCCCTTGCCGTCCTGGCTGCCGCCCGGCTGCTGACCGTTGCCGACCACCAGATACTGCCCTTTCTTGAAGTAGCCGTTGGCTGTTCCCGCCTGGATCCACGGAATGTTGCTGAACGAGTGGGCTCCCGTCGCGCACTGGTTCGTGTAAATCGTGACGCCTTGATCGAACAGCGGCCCGGTCGGGGTGTTGTACTGCGACACGGTGTCCAGGAGGTACTTGTAGTAATTCATCATCATGCGGTCGATGTAGTGATGGAAGTCGACCGCGTTGGAAACTTGCCGGTGCGATACGTCGTGGAACTTCGCCGACTGCCCGTTGTACGTGTACACGTGGTCGTCGATGCGATCGCCGATCTTCAGGACCGCAACGCGGCTGTAGTCCGCCGCGGCCGAAAAGGCCATGAGGTCCATGAACAGCTTCACCGCCGTGTCGCGCGTGGCCTGGTCGTACGGCTTGGGATCGAGCGTCTTCATGGTGGTCACGGACGCGTCGGGTATCGTGTAGGTGGTCGTCGTGATCTTCACCTCGATGTCGCGAATGGCGGTGAAGTGCTGATCGAGACGCGCGCGATCGCCGCTGCTGAGGTCCGACCGCCCGAGGAGACTCTGGATTTGCGGACGGAGGATGCCGTTGATGCCTTTGCTGCGCGCGGCCCGCAACATCTGGGCCTGTGCCTCGGCCGTCGGCACGGTCGTGCCGTTGCCGACGGCGCCGATGATCTGCTGGTACGCCTTGTAAGGCGAGTCGATGTACACGCGTGCCTGTTGCGGCGTGATGTACGAGACGTACCCAGGGATGTCGAAGCCGGTTCCGCCGGGCGAGAACATCCCCGCGTGCAGCACGAGGGGATCGCGCCCGGGCGGGTTCTTTGCCTTCGCGATCGCGGTGTCGACCGAGATCCCCATGGCCTTGCAGTTCGTGCTGCCGGCCGTGATCTTGGCGGCGGTGAGGATCTGAGCATCCGCGGCCGAATGCGAGCAACCCGTCGAGTTGTAGGGGAGGTTGATGCCACGAACGACGAGGAGCCGGTCGGCGTAATCGGCGAGCTCGCCGATGGACCGCGTCGCCTTGTCCGCGACCATCTTGTCCTTCGTCAGCGCGCCCGTCGCCGTCGGCCAGAACTTCTCCGGCTCGCCGGCGCCGCCCAGGGTCACACCGGCCTGGACCACCCCGTTGTCGCCCACGACGATGAGGACGAACGGCGATCGCACCGCAGTCTGCGCCGACGCCTTGCGGGGCATGAAGGTTTCGAGCAGCGGCAGGCCGAGCATCAGCCCCCCCGCCCCGCGCAGGACCATTCGACGGTTCATCGTGAGGAACGGGTTCGAGTGTGTGTTTTTCATGGCGCCGCTCTCAGGGAAGGCGATTGAGGAACGCGTCGCTGGTCACGATGGTCAGCTCCAGATCGCGAAGGTTGAGCATCCCGGCGCGTGACAGCCGGGCGTAGTAGTCGACCATCACCTTGTCCTGATCGGTCGGCTGCCGCCCGTGCATGTAGCTCATCATGTTCTGCACGTAGCAGGCGTGCGTCTCCTTGGCGTCGGCCATGAACCGCGAAAGCTCGACGCCGTTCGTGAAGGTCTTTCGCTGCCCGTCGAACATGTAGCTGTCGGCGGCGTCTACCAGCTGGCCGACATCCGTCGTCCGATATTTGCCGATGGCGTCGTAGTTCTCGAAGGCGAATCCGAGGGGGTTGAACAGGTTGTTGTGGCACGCTTCGCCGCAGGTCCCCTTCCCGGTCGTCTTCTCCACGCGCTGGCGGTTGGTCAGGTTCGGGTCGTTCGGGATGATGGTTCCGGCGGCGGCGGGGTCGGGAGGCGGCAGCGTCTTGCACAGGAGCCGGGTCGCGATGAACACGCCGCGGTGGATGATGTCCGGCTCGTTGCCGACGGAGATATACGACGACAGGAACCCGGCCTGGGTCAGCAGACCCGATCGCCGGTCGGGATTGAGATCGACCTTGGTGAGCATGAGGGGGTCGCTCGAGAAGCTGCCCGACACCTCGTAGAGCGGGGCGAGCAGGCTGTTCACGAAGCCGACGGGCGTCGTGTAGAAGTCCCTGATCCCGCGGCCCTGCGCGAACATCCAGTTGAGGAACTGCAAGACCTCCTGCTTCATCGCCGCCGGGGTGTTCGACTTGAAGTCCGGGAACGCCGTCGCATCGCGGGTGATGCCGTCATAGGTCCCCAGGCGGTAAACCTGCAGATTGAAGTTGCTGAGCCCCACCGTCCCCGTCGAACCGTCGAGCAGCCGCTTGGCTTGCGCGGCCACGGCGGCACTGTCGCGGAGCTGCCCCGCCGCCGCGGCGGCGAACAGCATGTCGTCCGGCATCGTGTTGGTGATCGAGAACGCGAGCTTGGCACCCACCTCCCAATCGTTGAGCGGCGCCTTGGTCGCGCCGGCGGGGGCCGTGGCGAGCTCGGTCCGGTAGAGGAAGAAGGGTGACTGCAGCAACGCCTGGATGACCAGGCTCGCGCCGGCCTTGAAAGCATCCACGCCGGGGTAGAGCGTCGGCCCTTGATTGAAGAGCCCGACGTGCGTGGTCACCTCCGCGTCCGTGAGCGGCCGCCGGAAGGCGCGCTGTCCAAACGACGTGATGAACGCCTTGGCCTTGCCGGCCGCGTCCGTGGGCGCGTTCGCGGGGACGAGGCGCCCGAGCGCCGTCGCGTCGCCGGTCACCTTGTCGGCCAGCTTCTCCGAAGCGTCGAAGAGCTGCGCGCGCAGCTGCTCGGTGACGAACAGGGCGTCGGCTTCGTTGTCGAAATCGTGGAGCGCGTCGCCGGTCACGCCGCTGTCGATCTCCGAGATGTCCGTCAGCTTGAGCAGATCTCGGACGGCGTTCGACCATTGCGTCCGGCTGAGCCGCGCCACCCGGGGCGTCGCCACCAGCACGGGCACCGGAGGCGTCGTCGGAATCGCGTAGGGATCCCCGCCGAGGCCGGTACCGCCCTGGCCGGCCGTACCCGGACTGCCTCCCGTCTGGCCACCGCCCGCGCCCGAGCCGGCGGAACCACCCGGGCCGCCCGGGCCCGAAGCGCCCGCAGACCCGGACTGCATCGCGCCGATCTTGCCGGTGCAGCCGACGACGAGGGCGAACAGCCCACAGAGCAATGCCGCCGCGAACCGGGCGGCGCCCGGGTAGGACGTCGCCGCCCGTCCGTCACGCTTGAGCGGCCGCTCCATGGCTTCCTCCTCGGCTCGTTCCGCAGCTACCCGGAACTTTTTCGGGTTTTTTGGGCCTGGCCCGGCACTTCGTAGCCTCACCCGGTCGCTAATTGGCTCCGGCCGAGATCTCTTGTGATTTTTTCTTCGCCCGGGGCGGTGGTGCGCGCCGGGCACTCCCAACGGCAGCGGGTGCAAACGCCCGTTCCGGCGCTCGCGTAAATCAAGTTAACAAAACACCCAGTCGTCGCGCAGTAGCCACACAGATGGCTGGCATGACGGACTTCCCGCGCATCCCCGTCGCAATCGCGGTCGTCGGCGCTTTGGCGGCCGTGCTGGCGGGACTGGGCGGCTGCGCCGGCGAGCTCGATCCATCGCTGCTGCCGGGCGCGAGCGGGAGTGGCAGCTCGCTGGGTCAAGCGGGCAGCGGCGGCAGCGGGGGTAGTGCCACGGCTTGCGACGCGCCCCAAATGGTCTTCGCGATGAGGTGCGCGGTCCCCAGCTGTCACGCGACGAATTCCGCCAGCGGGGCCGCTCTCGATCTCGCATCGGCCGGCGTGGTCGGTCGCCTCCTCGGCCAAGGGCCGTCGACCAACGTCGCCGCCGGCGCGGCCTGCGCGGACGCCGGCAAGCCCTACCTGGTCGCGGGCTCGAACCCGGCGACAGGCCTGCTCATGGACAAGATGGACGCCGCCAAGGTGACGTGCGGAAACCCGATGTCCGCGCTGGGCCAGCTCAATCCGACTCAGCTCGCCTGCGTTTTGGCGTGGGCGACTGCGGTCACGACGGGAGTCATCGCGCAATGACGACCAGATCGGCAACGATGCGCGCCGCGAGGGCGGCGCTGCTGGTGCCGCTGCTCGTCGGAGCGACGGGCGGGAGCGCCCTCGGGGCGGGCGCGAAACGCGCAGGCGTGCCGAAATTCGACGGTGCCCAGGAGATCGTCGTGCGCAAGCAGGTGATGAGGGTGCTCAAAGCCCACGGCTGCGACCTCGCGAAGTCTCGAGAGATGGAGCTCGGTCTCGCGAACACCGGCGCCCTGCTCGAGTCCGACGACGATTTCGCGAAGGTCGCGAAGGAGCTCGCGCTGGCGGTGATCGTGACGGGCGAGATCGGCAGGAAGCGGGCGAAGATCACCGTCCACGACGGCCGCGACGGCTCCGTGCTGGGCCAGGCGGCGTTCCCGGGCGCGACCCCGCGGAAGATGGCGGCGGAGGTGGCGCGCACGTTCTGGAGCAAGCTCGGCGGGGAAGTCGAACGCGGGCGCGTGCCGCCGGGCGCGAAGAAGGCGCAGAAGGTCGTGGCGGAGGCCCCGGACGACGACGAAAGCGCGCCCGACGCGGGCGACGCGGCCGAGCCCAAAGCTTTGCTCGCCGCGCGTGGCGGTCCATCAAAGGATGAAGGGCCAGCCGACCGTGCCGACGACCCCGGATCCCGGCCGGACAAAGACGACGAGGCGAACGACAACGTGCTCCGCGAGGAGGCGAGCGCCGGCGCGTCGCCGCCCGGCGCCGTGCCGCCGACGTTTGACGCGTTCATCGCGCCGACCGGCACCACCCGGGCCCTCGCCTACCATCAGGACGTCAGCCCGACGGGCATGCGCCCCTACGGGCTGCCGCTCGCCGCCGTGCCCACCTTGCACGTCGTCTGGTATCCGATCGCGGCCCTGTCCAGCGGCCCGATGCAACACCTCGGCATCGAGGCGGCCATCGAACAGGCGTTCGGTCTGCGATCCGCTGCCGGCACCGACGGCAGCGCGCTGGCGGGCAAGACCTTCGGCAACGCGGTCCACGACTACACGGGCGGCCTGCGCTACCGGATTCCGTTCGGCGCCGGACACCAGGTCTGGATTTCGGGCACCGCCGGCGAGCACGCCTTCCTGTTCATCAGCCCGAGCGACTGCAGCGACTGCCGGGCGATGCTCAACATCCCCGACGTCGTCTATCGCTACGGCCGCCCCGGGATCGGGCTGCGGCTCGAGATGCCCGCCGATTTCTCCGTCACGCTCGGCGGCGGTTATCGCTACATCTTCAACGCGGGCGGCACGCACCTGGATGGCTATTTCCCGCACCGTACCGTCGGCGGCGTGGACGCGGAGCTGGCGTTGGGTTACCGGGTCGCGGCCAGTCTGGAGATCCGCGGATCCGGCCAGCTGCGCCGCTACTTCTACGACATGCATTCGAAGGCCGGCGACACGTTCCTCGCGGGTGGGGCGATCGATCAGTACTGGACCGTCGGCCTCGGGGTGGCGGTTCTGCTGGGCGTCGGCGATGCGCCCGCCCGGTCGGAAGGGGTGCTCGCGGCGGACCCATGATCACCGGCGAGCGCCAGCGGGATCGTTGTCGGACTGAATTTGTTAACAAGGTATTCCGAAGGGGACCAATTCTCTTCATGACCCTGCGGACAGCGGCTCTGGCGTTTGCGATCGCAACCGGATTGTTCTTGGATGCGTGCACCTCCGGCCCCGGCGGCTCGCCGGGCGCGGGCGGAAGCTCCGGCGCGACGGGCACGGGCGGGAGCGGGGGCGCGGCGTGCGCCAACGTATCGGCGTGCGGTGGCGACCTGGTCGGAACCTGGACCGTCGCGTCGTCGTGTCTGACCGTGAGCGGCGCCCTGGATCTGTCGTTGGTCGGGGCGGGCTGTCCGTCCGCGCCCGTCACCGGTTCGCTCACGGTGACCGGAACCTTCACTGCCAACGCCAACGGAACCTATTCGGACAACACCATCACGACCGGCGAAGAGCAATTCACATTGGGCCCCTCGTGCCTGGTGATCTCGTCGACGCCGGTGAACTGTGACGGCGCGGCGAGCATCATCAAGAATCTCGGCTACTCGTCGCTCACTTGCACGCCCGCCCCAGGCGGTGGGTGCAATTGCGCCGCCACCGCGCGACAGACGGGCGGGTTCGGCGTCCTTTCGGTTGCGCCGTCGGCGAGCAGCAACTACACGACCACCGGCAACGTGGCCACGATCTCGAACGATGGGGGCGACGTGCGGTACTCGTACTGCGTCTCGGGGAACATGTTGACCGTCACCCCGCAGAGCGCGAGCCCAACGATGTCGGGCACGATCGTCCTCCAGAAGAGCGGCAGCTCGGGTGCAGGCGGGACGACAGGTAGCGGGGGCACGACCGGGACCGCTGGCAGCGCAGGCTCCGGTGGCGCAGCGGGCGTGGAAGGCCGCGGCGGTGTGGGCGGCACGACCGGCAACGGTGGCGGCGGCAGCGGGGGCTCCGCCGCCACCGCGGGCGCGGGCGGCCGCGGCGGCTCCGGCGGCACGGCGGGTGCCGGTGGTCGTGGGGGCGGCGGCGCGGCCGGCGCCGGTGGCCGCGGCGGCACGAGCGGCGGTGGCGCGGGCGGCACGGCGGGGACCGGGGGCTCGGGCAGCGTCATCGGGCCCTGCGACATCTACAAGGCCGCAGGCAATCCCTGCGTCGCGGCCCACAGCACCGTGCGGGCGCTGTTCGGCGCGTACAGCGGGAAGCTCTATCAGGTGCGCAACGCTGCGAACGCCACCAAGGACATCCTCACTTTGACGCCCGGTGGTTTCGCGGACGGGCTCTCGCAAGACGCGTTCTGTTCGGGCACCACCTGCGTCACCACCGTCCTCTACGATCAATCCGGGCACGGCAACGACCTCTGGTACCAGGGCTCGACCATGGTCCCCGCCTCGACCTCGAGCCGTCCCGCGACCGCGACGACCGAATCGCTGACGCTGAGCGGTCACAAGGTCTACTCGCTCTACATCAACCCCAACAACAGCTACTGGGTCGATGCCTCGAAGTCAGGGATTGCGCTCGGAAGTCAGCCCGAGGGGATGTACATGGTGACGAGCGGCAAGCACTACAACAGCGGCTGCTGCTTCGATTACGGCAACAGCGAGGTCGGTCGAACCGCCGACGGCCCCGGCACCATGGACGCGATCAACCTCAGCTCGATCACGGCCTGGGGCACGGGGGCCGGCAACGGTCCATGGGTGTTGGCCGATCTCGAGTACGGGCTCTTCTCCCAGACGCAGGGCGGGTCGAAGAATCAGAACGTCCCGTCGCAGACGAGCACATATGTCACCGCCGTGCTCAAGAACAACGGGACGACGGAGTTCGCCCTGCGCGGCGGTAACGCGCAGTCCGGGAACCTGAGCACGTACTTCAAAGGCGCCCTCCCCGGGGGCGGATGGAGCCCGATGAAGAAGCAAGGCGCGATCGTCCTCGGCAGCGGCGGAGACTGCTGCAAACCCAGCGGCGGCGCCAACCTGAGCGCGGGCACCTTCTACGAAGGATGCATCGTCACCGGCTATCCCACGGACGCGACGGAAGACGCCGTGCAGGCGAACGTCGTCGCCGCCGGCTACGGGAAATAACCGCGCGGCGCCCAATCCGAATGACGAAACGAGAGCTCGAAGACGATGCAAGGCTGGTGGGGGCGATCGAGACCGGAGACCCGCACGCGGCTTCTCTGCTGTGGCGCCGGCACGCGCCGATGGTGGTTCGCATGTTGAAGCGGACCCTCGGGAGCTCGGCCGATGTCGAGGACCTTGCGCAAGAGGTCTTCCTGATCGTGTTTCACAAGCTCCGGAGGCTTCGAACCCCGACGTCGCTCAAGGCGTTCATCATCGCTGTTGCGGTGCGCATCTGCCTCCAGCAACGACGGAGGCTGTCAGTCCGCCAACAGACGCCGTTACCCGAGTCGGAAACGTCTGATCGAGAGCTCGTCGCGCGCGAGGCAGAGGCGCGTATCGCCCTGTCTCGTTTGTTGGCTGTTCTGGGCCGCGTCAGCCCAACGGATCGCCCCGCGACCATGCTTCGCTACGTCGAGCTGCGCAAGCTGAGCGACATCGCGTCGGCCCTGGACGTATCCCTCGCGACGGTCAAACGCCGGATTGCGCGCGGATCCGCGAAGGTCGCGTTGCTCGCGGAACGCGATCCATTTCTCGCACCGTATTCAGTGACCGGCCGCCAACAGGAATCGCAGTTGGCACGAGGGAGATGAAGACATGATCGCTTCCAGTCAAGCGCGTGCGAATGCGTGTCGCTCTCCGGTGCGCGCACGTCTTTCCCTGTGCCTCGCGTTGATGGCGCTCGCCTGTGGCCCGGGCTCCAATGGCGCCGGCGGTGGTGACGGAGGCAGCGCGGGTCGCGGTGGCGCGTCCGGCGTCGTTGGCACCGGCGGTGGTGAAGCCGGCCGTGGCGGTGGCGAGGCGGGCGGAGGCCAGGCCGGCCGCGGCGGTGGTGGCTCGGGCGGCGCCGAAGCCGGCCGCGGCGGAACGACCGGTACGGCGGGAAGCGGCGGCTCGGGTCAAGCGGCCGGCACGACCGGCGGCGGCGGACAGGCGGGATCTCCGGCGGGCGTCGCGGGACAAGCCGGGAGCGCTGCGGGACGTGGCGGGCAATCGGGCGGCGCCGGACGAGCGGGCATGGGGGGGCAATCCGGGAGTGGCGGGGCCGGGACGGGCGGAGACGGCCGCGGGGGCGCGGCGGGTGCGACCGGCGGCGGCGGCACGGGAGGAAGCGCGAGCCCGACGGGCAGCACCGGCTGCGGCAAGACATCGACGCTGACGTTCACGACGGTTCCGGGCGAGTCGGGCCAGAACGTCGGCACCGGAGAGGGCGGCTACGTCACGATCCAGAGCGGCGGTGGAACCCGGGGTTTCGCGGTGCGGCTTCCCGCCAACTACGACAGGAACAAGCCGTACTGGTTGATCTTCGGTTTCCACTGGAACGGCGGCACCTCCAAGGACGTCGACACCGGCGGATCGAACGGGTACGGCATGGCCCACTTCGGCCTGCAGAAGCTGTCGAACAACGGCGCGATCTTCGTCGCGCCCCAGGGACTCGGCAACGGCTGGCCGAACTCCGGCGGGCAAGACCTGAAGTTCGTCGACGACATGGTCAAGCTGATCGGAGACAACTACTGCGTCGACACCACGCACGTCCTCACCAACGGTTTCAGCTACGGCGGCGGCATGAGCTACGAGCTGGCGTGCGCCCGCGCGAAGGTCTTTCGCGGCGCCGCGATCTACGAGGGCGCGCAGCTGAGCGGGTGCGACGGCGGCAACGATCCGATCGCGCTCTGGCAGATGGTCGGCCTCGAGGACAGCGTCTGTCCGATGAGCTCCGCAACGCCGATCCGCGACAGGTTCGTGAGGAACAACGGCTGCACCGCCCAGAACGCGCCCCAGCCGCCCAGGGCTCCGCCCTATCTGAATCCCGGCGGCCACATTTGCACCAACTACGCCGGATGCTCGCCTGGGCATCCCCTCCGGTGGTGCGTGCACCAGTCCGGTCATGGCAACGCCGTCGTCGATGGGACCGGGGACCTCTACAATTCGTGCGCGACGCCGCCCAAGACCTGCTCGGCCACCTGCCCTTGTACGTGGGTCCCGGCGGACGTGTGGTCGTTCTTCACGTCTTTGTGAAGAACCGATCCGCTCAGAACTGCGTGAAGAACGCCCAGGCTTCCGCGGGATTCCAGGTCATGGACTGGCCTGGGTCCTTGGGCGACGGGTCGTGACCGTTGCTGCCATCGAACGCGCACCAACGGACGGGGTGCCCAGCCGAGCATCCCTGGTAGGACGTGCAGATGTGCGAGCCGCTGTTGTTGGCCGGTTCGGGCGGACTCATGGTGGTGCAGCCGTTGTTCTTCACGAACCTGTCGCGCATGGTGCGTCCGCCGGAGATGTTGAGAACCCCGTCGTCCAGCCCGTGCGTGGCGTAGTACGCCACCGGCGAGTTGCCTCCGCTGCAGCCACTGAGCTGCCCACCAGCGTAAATCCCGACGGCCCGGAAAACATCCGGACGAGCACAGGCGAGCGCGAACGACATGCCCGCGCCATAGCTGAACCCGTTGGCGAAGATCCGCGACTTGTCGATGCAGAGATCGTCCTCGACTTGCTTGAGGATATCGTCGGTCAAGACAACGTCCTGCCCGTTGGAGTTGGCCCACCCGGCGTTGAGCCCGTCGGGCGCCACGAAGATCGTGGTGTTGTTCGACAGGTTCCAGAGACCGTAAAACGGGCTCTGCGTCGTGTAGCACTTTATCGATTCGGTGTTGCAGTCGAACACCTGAGCCGCGCTGCCCGTATTCCAGTGGTACGCGAGGACGAGCCGGTACGGGTGCGTGTTGTCGTAGTTGCTCGGGTAGCGGAGGATGTACCGGCGGCTCATGCCGGAGCTGGTGACCATGTTGTAACTGATCGCGGTCGTCGGGCTGTTCTTCAGCGTCGGCGCCTTGCCGCAGCCCGCGCTGGGAACCGGGGCGCCCGATCCTCCGGCGCCTCCGGCGGCGCCACCGGTACCCGTGCCCGCGGTTCCCGTGCCGGCGGCCCCGCCCCGGCCGGCGGTTCCCGGTCCGCCCCCCGAGCCACCGTCGCCGCCCCTGCCGCCCCGCCCCGCGACGGCGCTGCCGCCGCGTCCTCCCGTGCCTGGGCCGGATCCGCCCGAGCCCGTCGTCCCTGCCGCGCCCGCGCCTGCCGCGCCGGTCGTGCCGGCGCTTCCGCCCGTCCCCGCCGCGCCTGCGCCGGCGGTGCCGGTCGTGCCCGCCAAGCCGCTCGTTCCCGCCTGGCCGGTTCCCGCCTGGCCGGTTCCCGCCTGCCCCGTCGTCCCGGCGCTGCCCGTCGTCCCTCCCTGGCCCGAGCTGGACGTCCCTCCCGTGCCGGCGCTGCCCGACGACCCCGCCGTGCCCGATCCGTCGCCCGATCCGGCGGCGCAGCCGGACATCGCGCACGCCACGAGAAGCGCGAACCCTCCGACGATCGAGCCCATATGGAAAGTCTGCGCGCTCCCGACGCGGGCGCACACGGGCGTGTCGTGTCTCTCGTTATCGGCGACCATCACATCGATTGGCGTGACGACACAGGCGTTGTTAATGAAAGCCGCCCGTCGCAATTCATGACAACGCGCCCCCCGAGCGGCCAATGACTCAGGTTGACCTTTAATTCGCACTCGCGCGCACCAGGCACGATCGGCCGTCAGTCCCGCGTCTCGTTGCTGGCCATCGGCTGCCTGATCGTCCCGGCCGTCGGTTGCGGACCGAGCGCGACGACGGGAACGATGACAGGCGTCGGCGGTCAAGCCGGGACGGGTGGTGTCACAGGTGCGGGCGGCACCGGTGGGAGCTCAGCGGCGGGCGGTGGCGGGGCCGGCGGCCCGGGCGGCGTGAGCGGCACCGGCGGCGTGAGCGGCACGAGCGGCAGCGGGGGCACGAGCGCGATCGGCACCGGCGGCGCCGGCGCGAGCGGCGGGCGCGGCGGCTCCTCTGGAAGCGGCGGTTCGACGGGCAGCGCCGGATCGGGTGGGGGCGGCCGCGGTGGCGCGGCCGGCAGTGGCGGCGCGGCGGGCAGCGGCGCCGCCGCCGGCAGAGGCGGCACGTCGGGCGGCGGTGGGATCGCAGGCGGAGGCGGGGCGGGAGCCGGGGGTGGTGCGGGGACCGGCGGCACCGTCGCGAATGGCGCCATCTTCGTCGCGCCGAACGGTGACGACGCGAACCCAGGCACGCTGGCGCAGCCCCTCAAGACCGTGGCCAGGGCGCGCGACGTCGTGCGCGGGATGACCGCGAACATGACCGCCGACATCGCCGTTTATCTGCGCGGCGGCACGTATCAGCAGACCAGCACGCTCACCTTCGGCAACGCCGACTCGGGCAAGAACGGCTTCTACGTGAAGTACCTGGCCTACCAGAGCGAGCAGCCGATCGTGACGGGCGGAAAGCCGATCACCGGGTGGACGATGTCGAGCGCAGGCAACGGCGTCTACTCGGCCAGCGGCATCAGCACGCCGTTCCGGCAGCTCTACGTCAACGGGACCAAGGCGATCCGCGCGCGCAGCCCGAACCTCGGCGCGAACGGCGCCTTCGCCTTCAACCGCCTCACCGGCGCCGACAACACCGCCCAGAACATTCAAGTCGCCGCGTCGGAGGTCGCGAGCTGGAACAACCTGACCAAGGTCGAGATGCACGTCATGACCGGCTGGGGGGACAACACCCTGCGCCTCGCGTCGCTGACGACCTCGGGCGGCACGGCCACCCTCAAGATTCAGAGCCCCGAGAGCGGCATCGTCTTCGTGCGGCCGTTCCCCCACCTCGGCGGGCAGTTCGGCGGCTTCACCAAGCACGTCTACTACTTCGAGAACGCGTTCGAGTTTCTCGATCAGCCTGGCGAGTGGTACCTCGACGAGACGCAGAGCGTCCTGCATTACAAGCCGCGCTCGGGCGAGGACATGACCAGAGCGACGGTCGTGGCCCCGATGCTCGAGACGGTGATGAGCGTCAAGGGCACGAGCACGTCCGACCAGGCGGGTTACCTCTGGTTCCAGGGGATCACGTTCGCGCACTCGACGTTCATGCGCCCGAGCCAGTTCGGGTTCTGCGACGCGCAGGCGGGCCAGTACAACCTGACCGCGACCAGCGACAACAAGCAGACCATCGGCCGCCCGCCCGCCGGTGTCAGCGTGATGAACGCCAATCACATTCGCTTCGAGCGGAACATCTTCACCCAGATGGGCGCGACCGGGCTCGACCTGATCTCGGGGACGCACGACGACATGATCGTCGGCAACGTCGTCACCGAGATCGCCGGCAACGGCGTCTCGATCGGCAAGTTCACCGCCAGCGACACGACCGAGTACCACACCCCTTACAACCCGACCGACAGGAACGAGATCTGCACGAACGAAACGATCAAGAACAACTACATCCATCACGTCACCACGGAGTTCCAGGGCGGCGCCGGCATCGCCGCCGGCTATCCGAGGCAGATCGACATCCAGCACAACGAGGTCGCGTACACGAACTACACCGCCATCTCCGTCGGCTACGGCTGGACCAGCAGCGTCAACGCCATGGCGACGAACAAGATCAACAACAACGACATTCACCACGCGGTGCAGGTCATGGCCGACGGCGCCGGGATCTACACGCTCTCCAACCAGCAGCCGAATTCGCAGATGCAATACAACTATCTGCACGACTACCAGACCAGCTCCTGGGCGGATTACGGGAGCCTGGGCATTTATCTGGACGAGCAGACCTCCGGCTACACCATCGCGCACAACGCGATGGTGAACGCGCCGGCAGGCGTCGCGCAGAACCAGGCCGGCGCGAACACGATCAGCGACACGCCGGCGGCGAATCCGCAGTCGGTCATGTCGATGGCGGGGATCGAAGCCGCGTATGCCGACATCAAGACCCTGACCATCCCGATCCCGAGCTTCTGATCGGCGCAGCTTTTCGAACAAGTTGG